>ERZ826764.257-NODE-257-length-79790-cov-4.547627_pt1 | contig 79790 bp, 75 predicted proteins | sample MGYA00519870_ERZ826764 | MGnify/ENA primary metagenome ERZ826764 (study PRJEB31778, sample SAMEA3449239) | human gut metagenome | biome: human gut; feature: human-associated habitat; material: faeces | place: United Kingdom | collected 2010/2012 ... | reverse complement strand
GATGCGCGTGCCCGGCACGTCGCAAAAGCCCTCCAAAGCCGCCTTGCCGGTATCGCCGCTGGTGGCAGTGAGCACGGCGATTTCCTCCTTCGCGCCCACCTTGTCGCGCGAAGCGGTCATCAGGCGCGGCAGCATCGAGAGCGCCACATCCTTAAAAGCGCTCGTCGGCCCGCGGAAAAGCTCGAGGATGAAGTCCTCACCGACGGGGACGGTCGGGGTCAGGTGGTCGGTCTCAAACTTGCCGGTATAGCCGTCGTGGACGAGTTTTGCCATCTCCGCTTCTGAAAAGTCGGGCAGGAGCTTGGATAAGATCTTCGTCGACATGGACATCGTGTCCATATTTAATACAGTAGTATAGTCGAACTTGACCTCGTCAAACGACGGCATCGTGTAAAGGCCGCCGTCGGGGGCAAGGCCGTTTAAGATGGCCTGCGCGCTGCTGGCCTTTAAATTTTTGTCACGGGTGCTCTGATACTGCATGGATGTTTCCTCCTGTATCTCACGGGAAAAGTTTTTTTGTTTTCCCTATTGTATTTTCACAAACGCTATGTTATATTGTTTCCATCAAAAAGTCAAGTGTTTTTCTTCCGCGGACAGTTTCGGCGTAAGTCACAAATTCGTCCGCACTTGACGGAGTATCCAAAAAAGAAAGAAGGTCATTCCCCGTGAATATTGCGCTGCTGGGCTTCGGCACCGTCGGTTCCCATTTTTATAAGCTGTGCGAGGGGCGAACCGATCTGCATGTTGCAGCTGTTCTCTCCCGCCGTCCCCGCCCGGAGCTCACATGCACCGTGACCGCCGATTACGACGAGATCGTGCGCGATCCCTCGATTGATATTGTGGTGGAAGTCATGGGCGGCATCGAGTCGGCGTACAGCTACCTCTGCGCGGCCATGCGTGCGGGCAAGCACGTCGTCACCGCGAACAAGCAGCTCATGTGCGCCCACTTTGAAGAGCTCACCTCCCTTGCAAAAGAAAAAGGCGTGGCGCTGCGCTGCACTGCCGCCGCGGGCGGCGGCATTCCCTGGCTCACCTCTCTCTCCCGCGCGTCTGAGCTTGATGAGATCAAGGCTGTCGAGGGCATTCTGAACGGCACAACGAATTACATGCTTTCCGCCATGACGAATTCCGGCGCGGATTACGCGCCCGCGCTCCGCAAGGCGCAGGAGCTCGGCTACGCCGAGGCCGACCCCACCGCAGATGTCGAGGGTCTGGACGCGCGCCGCAAGATCGTCCTCTCCGCCGACCTTGCCTTCGGCGTGAACATCAGGGAAGAGGACATCCCCTGTGTCGGTATCTCGTCCATCACCGCGGACGACATCGCCAAGGCGAAGGACGAGGGCCTGACCTACAAGCTCATCGCCCGAGCGGAGAAAAACGGCCGTGCCGTGGCCGCGTTCGTCTGCCCGACGCTTTTCCCCTCCTCCGCGCCCGAGGCGCACACCGACGGCACCGGCAACCTCGTCACGCTGTTCGCATCGCGTTTTGGCAAGCAGAGCTTTTCCGGCGCGGGCGCGGGCGGCTACCCGACCGGCTCGAACGTGCTGCGCGACTGTCTCGACGTCGCCGACGGCTGCCGCAGCTTCTATGCTGACTCTTTCACCCCCTGCTCGGTGAACCTATCCGGCACGCAGTGCAAGTGGCTGTTCCGCTGCATGGGCGAATACTTTACCCGCGAGTGCAGCGCCCGCGCGGCGTTCGACGCCTATGAATCTTACCGAAAGGACGACCCGCACGCGCTGCTTGCGCGCTACGCGGCCGAAGAGGAATAAACTCCATGCTCAAAGTTTTGAAATTCGGCGGTTCGTCGCTCGCCGACGCCCGCCAGTTCGCCAAGGTCAAGTCCATCGTGGAAGCCGACCCCGCCCGCCGCGTGGTCATCGTCTCCGCGCCGGGCAAGCGTTTCTCCGGCGACCATAAGATCACCGATCTTCTCTATCTCTGCGCCGCGCACATCAAATACGGCGTTTCGTGCGAGGACATCTTCGCCATGATCCGCGACCGCTACAACGAGATCATCGCCGAATGTGGCCTGCACATCAGCCTCGACAAAGAGTTCGACGCGCTGTGGGACAAGATGAAAAATGGCATCAGCCAGGATGAGCTCGCCTCGCGCGGCGAATACTTCTCCGCACGGCTGATGGCCGAATACCTCGGCTATGAGTTCGTCGACGCGGCCCGCTGGATCAAGTTCAAGTTCGACGGCACCGTCGATCAGGACGCATCCTACGCGGCGCTGCGCTCCCTCGCCGAGGACCGCAAGGTCGTCATCCCCGGTTTCTATGGCGTGATGCCCGACGGGCACATCCGCACGTTCTCCCGCGGCGGCAGCGACATCACCGGCGCGCTCGCGGCAGCAGCGCTCGGCGCGGACGTGTATGAGAACTGGACGGACGTCTCCGGCATCCTGATGGCCGACCCGCGCATCGTCGACGATCCCGAGCCCATCCGCCGCGTGACCTACAGCGAGCTGCGCGAGCTGAGCTACATCGGCGCGCAGGTCCTGCACGAGGGCACGATCTTCCCCGTGCGCGAGAAAAACATCCCGCTCAACATCCGCAATACCAACGCGCCCGACCATCCCGGTACGATGATCTTGGAGTCCATCGGCGACGAGATGGAAGAGGGCGGCTTCATCACCGGCATCGCCGGCAAGAAGGGCTTTTCCATCATCACCATCGCCAAGACTGGCATGTCGAGCGAACCGGGCTCTCTCCTGAAAATTCTCAACGTGCTCGCCAAGCACGAGGTCAACGTCGAGTACCTCCCGTCCGGCATCGACAACGTCTCGCTCGTCGTCTCGTCCGACAAGGTGTCCCGCTCGCTCTACGAAATGCTGGGCGAGCTGCAAAAAGAGGTGCAGCCGAATAAGATAACCGTAACGGAGCATATCGCCATCGTCGCCGCCGTCGGCCGCAAGATGGCGTACCGTCCCGGCGTTTCCGGTAAAATTTTCGCCAAGCTCGGCGAAAACGGCGTGAACATCCGCATGATCACGCAGGGCCCCGAAGAGCTCAACATCATCGTGGGCGTGGAAGAAAAAGATTTCGAACAGGCCATCCGTGTCCTGTACAATAGTTTTGTGAAGGAGAATGTAGTGTAATGAAACAGGTCAATGTCGGTATTCTCGGCGCCACCGGCGCCGTCGGTCAGGAAATGATCAAAATTCTCGAAGAGCGCAACTTCCCCGTTGCGTCCCTTCGTCCCATCGCAAGCGCCAGAAGCGCGGGCAGCAAAATCATGTTCCGCGGTCAGGAGTGCACCATCGTCGAGGCGTCTGACGACGCGTTTGAGGGCCTTGATATCGTCCTCGGCGCGGCCGAGAACGACATCGCCGAGCGTTTTGCTCCCTCGATCGTCAAGGCGGGCGCGGTGTTCGTCGACAATTCGAGCGCGTTCCGCCTCGACCCCAACGTCCCCCTTGTCATCCCCGAGATCAACCCCGAGGACGTGAAGTGGCACAAGGGCATCATCTCGAACCCCAACTGCACCACCATCGTGACCCTTGTGGCCATTAACGCCCTCGCCAAGGAGAGCCCCATCGAGACGATCATCGCCTCTTCCTACCAGGCCGTCAGCGGCGCGGGCAAGGGCGGCATCGACGAACTCAACAATGAGGTCAAGGCCCTTTCCGAGGGCAAATACCTTGAGCCCAAGGTCTTCCAGTATCAGATCGCGTACAACATCATCCCCCAGATCGGCGGCGAGGCCTTCGAGGGCTACACCAGCGAGGAGATGAAGATGCAGAACGAGGGCCGCAAGATCCTCCACCTGCCCGAGATGAAGGTCAGCTGCACCTGCGCGCGCGTGCCCGTCATCCGCAGCCACAGCGTATCCGTCGTGCTGCGCACGAAGGAGAAGATCAGCGTCGAGCGTGCCAAGGAGCTCATCGCAAACGCCCCGGGCTGCAAGCTCGTCGACGACCTCAAGAACAAGGTCTACCCCATGCCGCTCGACACGTCCGATCAGGACATCGTCTATGTCGGCCGCATTCGTGAGGACCTGACCGACGAGCGCGGTCTGAACCTCTGGTGCTGCGGCGACCAGGTCCGCAAGGGCGCTGCCACCAACACCATCCAGATCGCGGAGCTGCTGCTCAAGTAAGGTTTTTTAGCCACAGATCGTTCCCCGTTTTCTGCCGCATAGCGGCGGAAAACGGGGAATTTTTTCGTTTCTGCACAGAAACGCCGATTTTGGCCCGCATTTTGCTATAAGCCGCTCATAAAGCGGTACAGGCAGGTCATAAGCTGAACGTTAAGAGAGCTATTCTCTGATCCTTTGGCTGTTTTGTCAAAAATCGGTGCACATTTCTTGTGTGTTTCCCCCATTTTTACCACAAACGGCAAGTTTCATTTGACTTTGCCCGCTGTGGGGACTATGCTGTAAGCAAGGATTGGAAACGTTACCGGTAAGGTTTCCGGAATCATCGCAGGGGGCGCGTCGGCATGACCATCAAGGATATTGCAAAGCTTGCAGACGTGAGCGTCAGCACTGTCTCCCGCGTGCTCAACGACCGTCCGGACGTGAGTGAGGATTCCCGCAGACGGGTCCGCGCCGTCATCGAGGCGCACCGGTATGTGCCGAACAACAGCGCGCGCGACCTCGTCAAAATTCGTTCTGACGCGGTCGGCCTCGTGGTGCGCGGCGTGCAGAACCCCTTCTACACCGACATCATCCACGCCATCGAGCAGAAGCTCGACGCCTCAGGCTACACGATGGTCATGCGCCAGATCCCATCGGGCGACGACGAGATTCAGTGCGGTGCGGTGATGGAAAAGGAAAAGCGCCTGCGCGGCATTATCTTCCTCGGCGGTTATCTGGTGCACAGTGAGGAAAAGCTGGCACAGCTTCATGTGCCGTTTATCTTAAGTACCACGGGAATGCTACCCAAGGGCTTCAGCCGCAACACCTATTCCTCCGTAGCGGTGGATGATACCAAGGAAAGCTACAAGATGGTGGACTATCTGTGCAAGAACGGACATAAGGATATTGCAATCCTCTGTGCCCGCAAGACCGATGCATCTATCGGTAAGCTGCGTCTGGAAGGCTATAAAAAGGCGTTGAAGGATAACGGAATAGAAGTAAGAGAAGAACTGATCCTGCCTATGAGGAGTGATTTGGAAGATTACTCCCTGGAGAATGGCTATATGGTGACGAAGGAATTCCTGGAGAAGCAGATTCCGTGCACGGCGATCTTCGCAATCTCCGATATGCTGGCAATCGGTGCAGGAAAAGCATTGTCTGATGCCGGATACAAGGTGCCGGAGGATATTTCCCTGACAGGCTTTGATGGTGTGGAAATCGGGAAATATGTTATCCCGTCCTTGACGACTTTAAAGCAGCCGGTGGACAGCATGGCGAGAGAGACGGCCCGGATCCTGTTCGACATCATCGGGAAAAAGGCGAAGCACCAGCACTGCGTGTTCGACGGAGAACTGGTGGTGCGGGATTCCACTATGCCGAGGACTTAGACTATGCAGATACATGGTTTTAACAAGACAACTTTATTAGATTATCCGGAACATGTTGCAGCCACTGTTTTTACAGGGGGCTGCAATTTTCGCTGTCCGTTTTGTCACAACGGGGAACTGGTGCTGGATCCCGGCTGCCAGCCGCTCATTCCGGAGGAAGAAGTACTCTCTTACCTGAAAAAAAGGCAGGGGATTCTCCAGGGGGTCTGCGTCACCGGCGGAGAGCCGACTCTGCAAAAGGATCTGAAGGATTTTTTACGCAAGATCAAGGAACTCGGATATCCGATCAAGCTGGATACCAATGGCTATATGCCGGGAGTATTGTGGGATCTGATGCAGGAGCATCTGATTGATTATGTGGCGATGGATATTAAGGCGTCCAGAGATAATTATGCCCGGGCGGCGGGACTGCCGCATATGGATATCTCCCGCATCGAGGAGAGTATCGGCATCCTGAAAAGCAGCGGTATCCCCTATGAATTCCGAACTACCGTGGTAAAGGGAATTCATACCGTGGTGGAATTTGAGGACATCGGTAAATGGATCGCTGGATGCCCTGCGTATTATCTTCAGAATTACGAAGAGAATGAAAACTGCCTGTACCGGATGATACAGACAGCGGAATGTGACGATGTGAAACCGGGCGGTGTAGATCCGTTCGGCGCATTTTCCAGAGAGGAACTGGAACAGATGGAGGAACTGGCCCGGAAATATGTGGGGAAAGTTATCCTGCGGGGCGTGGAATAGACGCTGTGCCTCGCAGCTACATAAGCTGTTGTATTTTTACAAACTCATCAAAGCGAGGTAAGGCCAGCGTGACTTTCCCGTATTCTTTGGAAATAATGACACCTTTTCTCTTTAAACGCTCACGATAGACAGAGAAAAGTTCAGATTTCATATCTAATCGCTCACGGAGAGCTTTTACCTGAGTCTCTCCGCTGAGAGACATTTCAGTTACGATTTTTTTATCCAGATCGGATAATTCCGACCATATTTTACTGTATACATATTCATCCAGATATTGGTCATATTCCGGCAAAATCTGTTCCAAAGTCTTTTTATCGCGATTTTCCCAGTAGAGATAACCAAGTACCTGAAAGGCAAAAGGATAGCCTTTGGTCAGTGAAGCCAGTTCTCCGGCAGCATCTATATCCAGAGAAAAGATATCCATATATTGTTTGCGGATAGCGGTATAATTCAGTGGCTCCAGGATTAATTTAGGTGCACGGTATAAAAAGGTCAGTACTTTATCATTTTGAAGATTATAAATATTTTCATATAATCCCGTCATCAGTAAAAAGATGGGATAGTCGTTTCGTAAAAAAATCTGAAAGGAGCTTGCAAAGATTCGGATATATTCGGAATTCGTCACTTCATCAACGCTGATCAGCAACCTTTTTTCACTTTTCTGGATATATTTCAACATGAGTTCCAGAGCGTTTTCGATATCCGTGACCGGAGCAGCGTTTTCAATGGATACTCCCAGACCAAAAGCAGAAAAGTCAAGTTTTGCATTAATGAACAGCGTGTGTAATTCGGGAATGCTGTAGATTTTTGCAGCAAGACTTTGCAGTAAATCTCTGGTAGGATTCAGTTCCACAACGATCCAGTCTTCTCTTTTTCGTAATTCCGAAGCAATATTTGTCATCATTACAGTCTTGCCAGAGCCACGGACACCGGTGATCATGTAGATCTGATTGGATGGAATCTCGGCACAAAAGCTTTCCAGAATTTGGTTTGTTTCCGTGAGACGGGAGATATATTGCAACGGTTTTTTTCCAAAAGATAACGTAAACGGATTGGCACTCATAATGAAAACCTCCTTTTCTTATATAAGTTTATATAACTTTTAAAATCCTTGACATCCCTGACATGACTGTAGACGGCACCTTTGCTCTTGGAGGATGTATGGTGGCAGCAATGGTTTCGGCCGGAGGAGATCCTTTTATATCTACTTTGCTAGCTGTTATATGCGGCATGGCTGCAGGTATGGTAACAGGTATCCTTCACACAAAGCTGAAGATACCGGCTATACTGGCAGGAATTTTAACTATGTTGGCATTGTATTCAGTCAATCTCATGATTATGGGTGGAAAGTCCAATATAGGACTTTCACAATTTGGGGAACAGAAAGTGGATACGCTGCTGGACAAAATTTCTCAGTTGTTTGGGATGGATGCGGATACTGCCAACGTAATTTTAGGCGTAATCATAGCCATAGCTATAATCGCAGTGCTTTATTGGTTCTTTGGGACAGAACTGGGAAGCCTTATCAGAGCTACAGGAATCAATGAAAATATGGTGAGAGCCCAAGGCGGAAACACTGACGTCATGAAAATAATCGGGCTTGTGGTATCTAACGGTTTCGTTGCCTTTTCCGGAGCATTGGTGGCACAAATACAGAGATATGGCGACGTAGGAATGGGAACAGGTACCATCGTCATAGGATTAGCATCCATAATAATCGGAGAAGTTCTTTTGGGCAAAAAAGGTTCCTTCAAAGTGAGATTGATTTCTGTATTCCTGGGAAGTATCTTATACAGAGTTATAATAGCTATAGTGCTCCTGCTGGGATTCAATCCAAACAACTTAAAGCTGCTTACTGCCTTACTGGTAATAGCGGCTCTGTCTATACCTGTGGCTAGGGAATATGCCGGTGAAAAAAATAAAATGAGAGCTAACCTCAAAAAGTATGAGGAGGTGGAATAGATGTTGGTATTAAAGGATATACATAAAACATTCAATAAAGGCTCCGCCAACGAAAAGACTGCTTTGCGAGGCGTTGACTTGACCATAGAAGAAGGGGAATTTGTCACAGTAATAGGCGGCAACGGCGCCGGCAAATCTACGATGCTTAATGCAATTGCAGGTTCATTTTTTGTGGATTCGGGTATAATAAAGATAAACGGCGAAAATGTCACAGCTCAGCCGGAACATATTCGTGCCAAAAGAATCGGCAGAGTGTTCCAAGACCCGATGAAAGGTACTGCCGCAGATATGTGGATAGAGGAAAATCTGGCTATCGCATGGCGCAGAGGTAAAAAAAGAGGTCTCAAATGGGGCGTCACTAAAAATGAGAGAGAAACTTACAGAGAGATGCTTTCTGCTTTTGATTTGGGTCTTGAGGAAAGACTGGACACCAAAGTATCGCTGCTTTCCGGAGGTCAGAGGCAGGCTCTCACGCTTCTCATGGCGACCATTCAAAAGCCTGATCTGCTTTTACTGGACGAGCACACTGCGGCCCTTGACCCAAAGACTGCAGCCAAAGTCCTTCAAATGACAGATGAGCTCATAAAAGATCACGGCCTTACCGCCATCATGATAACTCACAACATGAAGGATGCCATCAAGTACGGAAACAGGCTTATAATGATGATGGACGGAAAGATCATATACGATGTTTCGGGAGAAGAGAAGAAAAAACTTGAAGTGGCTGATTTGCTGAAAAAATTTGAGACATCCGCCGGAGAAGAATTTTCAAATGACAGGATGTTATTGATTTAATCGTTTATAGGAGAACGAAATGAGCATAGAGGCAATCCAAGCAATAATGATACCTTTTTTAGGAACCACATTGGGTTCAGCCCTTGTGTTTTTTTCCAAGGGCGAAATGAACAGAAATGTCCAGAGGGCGCTTACCGGGTTTGCTGCCGGAGTCATGACTGCGGCGTCTGTGTGGAGCCTTTTGATTCCTGCCATGGATCAGGCGCAAGATATGGGCAAGCTGGCATTTGTGCCTGCCGCGGTAGGATTTTGGGTAGGCATATTATTTTTGATGATATTGGATAAAACGGTGCCTCATATGCACATGAACAGCTGCCAAGCAGAAGGGTGCAAGAGCCATTTGAAAAAATCATCCATGTTGGTGCTGGCTGTGGCGCTGCACAATTTACCTGAAGGCATGGCAGTGGGAGTAGTCATCGCAGGATGGTTATCGGGGGATTCCATAGTATCCGGAGCGGCAGTCATGTCTCTTTCTATAGGCATAGCTATCCAGAATTTCCCTGAAGGAGCAATAATATCGATGCCGCTCAGCAGCCAAGGCATGGGAAAAGGGAAATCTTTTCTTTGCGGATTCCTGTCGGGAGCCGTTGAACCTATAGGAGCGATTTTAACCATATTGGCGGCAGGATTTATCATACCTCTGCTGCCGTACCTGCTCAGCTTCGCTGCCGGCGCCATGATATACGTGGTGGTGGAGGAGCTGATTCCTGAGATGTCTGAAGGCGAGCATTCCAACATAGGCACGCTGTTTTTCGCAGGAGGCTTTGTGTTGATGATGATACTCGATGTGGCTTTGGGATGATGATGATACTCGATGTGGCTTTGGGATGATGCAGGCGGTGCATGATATGTGTTCAAGGTGATACGTTTGAAAAATGGTCCCATTGGAGATTGGTCCATTGAAGGATGGTCCATTGAAGGAGGGTCCATTGAAGGATGCTGCAACTTTATAACAGGTAGGAGAAATAAACGTATGGGTTTTTATGATGAGGCGTTAGAGATAACTGAAAGGGCTATAAAGAGAGTAATGCCGGGTCAAGCTGTTAAAAAAGCTCTTGAGGAAATGAATTTTAAGAAGCTTCGCGGCGATGCCGATAATGGCAAAGTGGTAATTATAGCAATTGGCAAAGCGGCTTGGCAGATGGCTAAAGCGGCAAAAAATTGGCTGGAATCCGCAGAGGATGATGCTACAACAAATTCTCATAAAGCCTTAGTCATAACGAAATATGGACATGTAAAAGGACCGATAGACGGTACGCTTTGTATAGAGGCAGGGCACCCTACTCCAGACATCAATTCATTTGTCGGAACCCAAAAGGCTATAGAAATGGTAAGTCATCTTTCTGAAGAGGACAAAGTGCTGTTTCTTGTATCAGGGGGAGGTTCTTCATTGTTTGAAAAATCCTTGTTACCGTTAGAGGAACTGGAAAATATAACGGCTCAGCTTCTTTCCTGCGGCGCCTCTATAACGGAGATCAACACTGTAAGAAAACGACTTTCACAGGTAAAAGGCGGTAGATTCGCAAAGCTTTGTCAGCCTGCACATGTGTATTCAATAATCCTGTCTGATGTTTTGGGAGACAGAGCCGATATGATTGCATCAGGTCCATCATACCCTGACAGTTCTACTAACGAAGAGGCACTTTTTATAGCAGAAAAATATAAGCTGGATCTGTCTGAAACAGCGAAGAATCTTCTTAAAAAAGAACCAGTAAAAGAGCTGAACAATGTTACCAATATAATAACCGGCAGTGTTTCGCACTTTTGCAGGGCTGCAGCCCTATCAGCAGAAGAACTGGGGTATGAACCTGTAATAGTTACAGATAGATTATGCTGTCAAAGCAGAGAAGCAGGCAGCATGTTAGGCAGTGTAGCAGCTACTCATAACCAAGACCGAGAAGCTAGGGCTTTTATCTTTGGAGGAGAAACGGTCGTAAAAGTAAAGGGATGCGGTCTGGGAGGAAGAAATCAAGAACTGGCGCTGGCTGCTGCCAAACAGATTGAAGGGTTAGAAAATGTAGCTGTATTTTCTGTAGGTTCTGATGGTACTGACGGACCAACTGATGCGGCAGGAGGATATGTTGACGGCCAGACGGTTGAAAAACTTTCAAAATTCGGAATAGATATAGATGGTGTTTTGGAGCAAAATGATTCTTATAACGCATTGAAAAAAGTCGGAGGCTTGATAGTAACAGGACCGACCGGAACCAACGTTAACGATGTTTCGGTGGTACTGGTAAAAAACTTTAAAAAATAATCCTTATAATGCAAAAAATAATCCTTATAATACAAAAAAGCCTTGATTTTACAGCATTAGGCTTATATAATATAAAAGCACGTTTATGTGCATAAGGGAGCAGGATGGGAATCCGTCCGTAAGCCCCGAAACTAAAAAGTTTTAGTATATCGAAAAAGATTTCTGAAGCGGACCGCAAGACGTTTTTAGGAATCCCAGTAGACAAAGCCGAAACCGTTTGATTTCCTGCCTGTTTCACAAATCGGGTTAGGGCTTCCGCCGTCGGTTCTTAGCCAAAAACAAGTTTTGGAGAACCTTGGCATGAGACCTACCAACGATTTGCTTCACAAATCGGGTTAGGGCTTCAAATCAAGTAGGTAGAAAGGAAAAGGAATGAAATCATTTATCGCTAAGCCTGCAGAGATTGAACGTAAATGGTACGTTGTCGATGCAGAGGGTAAGACTCTCGGAAGAATGGCTTCCGAAGTGGCTTCTATTTTGAGAGGCAAGAAGAAACCTATCTATACTCCACACGTTGACTGCGGCGATTATGTAATCGTTATCAACGCTGAAAAGGTAGAAGTAACAGGTAAAAAGAGAAAAGAAAAAATTTACAAGAGACATACAGGTTATCCTGGCGGTTTGAGAGAGACCACTTTCGAAAAACTGCAGGCTAAGAGACCTGAGGAAATCATCAGACACGCTGTAAAAGGCATGCTTCCTGATGGCAAGCTTGGCAGACAGATGCTTAAGAAGTTAAAGGTTTATGCTGGTCCTGAGCACGCTCATGCTGCACAGAAGCCGGAAACTTGGGAATTCTAGGAAAGGGGAGTAGACAATGGCAAAGATTCAATATCAAGGAACAGGCAGAAGAAAAAGTTCAGTAGCCAGAGTTAGATTAATCCCTGGAACTGGAAAAATCACTGTCAACAAGAGAGACTTAGATAATTATTTTGGAACTGAAATCGTTAAGAGAGAAGTAAGAGTACCGTTTGAGGTTGCAGGCTGTGAAGGCAAATACGATGTAATTGCTACAGTACACGGCGGTGGATTCACCGGTCAGGCAGGTGCGCTCAGACACGGTATTTCAAGAGCTTTATGCGTTGCTGACAAGGAAGCTTACAGAGCTCCTCTTAAGGCAGCAGGCTTCTTGACAAGAGATCCGAGAATGAAAGAAAGAAAGAAATACGGCTTAAAGAAAGCAAGAAGAGCAAGCCAGTTCTCAAAACGTTAGTTCGGATACAATTATATACGCTTCAGAACGTCGCAAGACGTTGCATGACCTCCCAGGACATTTGTTCCGGGAGGTTTTTGTTTTGCAGAAATTAAAAAGAGACATAAAAGAGATTAAAAACCGACCTTGATTTGCATGGTAACATCAATAGAATGTTATTAAGGGAGAGAATAAATATGAACTATGATTTATTAATAAAAAACGGCATTGTGGTAACTGAGCAAAAAATTATTGATGCCGATGTATATGTTAAAGACGGAATTATAGCAAAAATATTGATACGTGACGGCAGCCTGCGTCTTGAAGAATGTACTGAAGCAACAACAGTAATTGATGCTGAAGGTAATTACGTGTTCCCGGGCTTTATAGACCCGCATGTGCATTTTAATGATCCGGGATTAACTAACAGTGAGGATTTCTATACGGGAACATGCGCAGCAGCGGCAGGCGGTATTACTACCGTTTTGGAACATCCGCTGACCTTTCCTCTGCCGGACAATATCAGAGACTTTGAGGAAAAACGCAGGATTACAAGCGGCAAAGCCGTCGTTGATTTCGGCTTATTCGGAGCTTGCTCTCATGACAATGAGAAAGAAATGGAAAAAATTATCGGAAGCGGTGCAATGGCTTTCAAAACATTTCTTCCTCATTCACCGGAGATACCCAGGCTTGACGATGGGCAGATTTTGGACAGGATGAAATTTTTGTCAGCGTACGATATAGTTTTGGCAATACATTGTGAGAATAACGATATTGTTAACTACTATACAGACAAGATGGTAAAAGAGGGCAAGATAAAACCGGAGCATTATCCAATGGGGCGTCCTGAGATAGCAGAAATAGAGGCAGTAGCACGAATGAGCCTTTTCGCCTTAAAAACAGGTTGCAAAGTAAATATTGCGCATTGCACTCTGGCGGAAGCAGTGGATATAGTAAAAAACGCTCAAAAATCAGGCGCGAACATATCTGTTGAAACTTGTCCGCAATATCTTACCCTTGATGACAGTGCATTAAAAGATAAGGGTGTATTTGCGGTATGCAATCCGCCGCTGAGATCCGAGGCACAGGTGGAGAAATTATGGAAGAGAGTTTTAAATGGGGATATTGACTGGATTTGCAGTGATCATGCCACATATACAATAGAGGAAAAACTGGCAGGAGTTAATAACGTGTTTGATACACCTGCCGGGGTAACCAGCGTTGAGCTTTGTTATCAACTTTTGTTCAGTGAAGGAGTCATAAAGCGAGGGATGCCATTGTGCCGTTTTGCCGAATTGTCAAGCGCTAATGCAGCGAAGCGGTATAATTTGTACCCCCAAAAAGGAGCGATTGCAGAAGGCTCAGATGCGGATTTTGCAATTTTGAATTCACATTTAAAGTGGCAAATAAAAGACGATAAACTTAAGCAAATGATAAAGTGGAGTCCGTATGAGGGAAAAAGCGTGACAGGAAAAGTTACCAAAACTATTTTAAGAGGAAAAGAAATATATGACGGAGAAGAAGTTACGGCACAAAAAGGATATGGCCGATATCTCGCGCCGTTAACAAGAGAAAAATAACAGGGCAGGTGACTATGAAAATTGTTTTTATTAACCCCAATTCGTCGGACGCCGTTACAGAGGCAATACGGCAGGCTGTTAAACAGTATAATTACAATGGACTGGAGGTGGACGTTGTAAAATGTCAAAATTCACCGACTGCCATCTGCAATGCCGCCGATGAATTGCTTGCAGGTGCCAATGTCATGAAAATGGCAATAGAAGAGGAGCTCGATAAAAAATACGATGCAATAATATTAGGGTGCTTTGCGGATCCCGGTCTGAGTGCGCTTCGTGAAACAGTAACGGTACCTGTTACGGGAATGTTGGAGAGCAGTATGATATTTGCAAAATTGCAGGGAAAGAGGATTTCAATAATAGCATCCGGCAATCATGAGGATCTTAGCCCCTGGGATCAGAGTCTGCGGTCAATAGGTGAGGCAAACAGTATAGCCTCTGTCAGATGTCTGGGTTCTACTGTTGAAAAGGCCTTGGAGGTTTCAGAAGAACATATCCTGAGGCTTGTGAATGAGTGCATACGTGAAGATGGAGCAGAAGTTGTTGTATTGGGATGCGCTTCTTTTGCAGGCAAGGGAGAATCTTTATCCCGGATGGCGGGGATTCCGGTTATTGATGGTATAAAAGAGTCCTTAACAATGGCAGTTGCAATGCGCAAGTACAAGGAGAAAAAAGGATAAGACATGAATAAGGAAACAGAGTGGATATGTCAAGCACTTGATGAACTGAATACGACGGCATATAAAGACGGAACATATTGGAGAGCGACATATTCAACAGAAGATGTTGAAGGAGTCAAGCTGATAAAAAAGTGGATGAAAGAGAACGGACTGAAAACCAGCTTTGATGAGATAGGCAATCTTTACGGGACAGTAAACACCTGTGTTGATGAACCTGATGAATCCGGCGGCATATCATCAAATCCGGGGACAATAATAGTTGGCTCCCACAGGGATACCGTGAAAAACGGAGGCAAGTATGATGGTGCTCTTGGAATAATAACAGCAATAGCAGCAGTTTCAAACCTTGTTAAAAAAAAACGGTTTGCCGCTGAAAAAAATAGAGGTAGCGGCCTTATGCGAGGAAGAAGGAAGCCGCTTTCTATCAGGATATATAGGAAGCCGTGCAATGGCAGGAGAGTTGACTGAAAATGATTTGCTCGAGAAAGACTCCAATGGTTTTGATTTGAAAACAACTGTACAAAATTTCACAGGCAAATCCATAGATATGGAAAAATTAAAGAAAAAAAGAGATTGTGAGCAGTTTATTGAATTACATATAGAACAGGGACAAGTTTTGGAAAAAAGCAATAAGCAGATTGGCATTGTAACTGACATAGTAGGCCTTCTGATAGGAACAATAATGATATACGGTGAACAAAATCACGCAGGAACAACGCCAATGGATATGAGAAAGGACGCGCTTGTAAAGGCGGCAAGAATTATAACGCTTATGACTGACTGGGTGACATCATTACAAGGGAAGGCTGTTTGCACTTTTGGAAGCATAAAAATTGACCCCGGCAAAAGCAACGTAATTCCGGAAAAAATACAAATGACATTTGATATAAGGTCTGGAAGCGAACAGATTTTATCAATGGCAAAAAAGAAATTAGATCAATTAGAAAACTGTAAGGATATGTGCATGCAAGTGCAATATGCTTGCCAAGATAAAGCGGCAAAAATGGATGAGGGAGGTATAAATAGCCTTAAAAAAATCGCTGAAAATAATAACCTGTCTTATATGAAGCTTTCAAGCGGTGCCGGTCACGATGCCCAAATAATGTCAAGACGGGTAAAGACTAATATGATCTTCGTGCCAAGTGTGGGAGGAGTCAGCCATTCGCTTAAGGAATATACAAAAAAAGAGGATATAGAGGCGGGGTACATCATGTTGAGAGATTTCATTGAAGAACTTGCATGGAATAAATAAAGCGTTTCAGTAAAGAGCTTCTGAGGCTGATGATGAAAAGGAGGAAAGTATGGAAAGATCAAACTATAAACTGTTGGACGGCGGCATGATAATAACGATGGATGAAGCCAGGCATGTATTTAAAAACGGAGCTGTTTTGATAAAGGATAATATTATATCAAAAATCGGCACATGCGAAGAAATAAATAAATATGTATACGAAAATAATATTGAGCCGCAAATAATAGATACAAGGAGCAGCGTGGTTATGCCGGGACTGGTCTGCAATCATACCCATCTTTTTCAGTCGCTTTACAGAGGATTGGGAGAAAACCTGTCTGTGCTGGACTGGTGCGTGAAAATGATATTTCCCATGTCAAAATATATGGGAGAGGAAGAGGCCTATGCGGCAGGGATGCTGGCTCAGATGGAGCTTATACGAACAGGAACAACAACCTTTGCTGACAGTCACTATATACATGTGGATAAAAGAGCGATGGACGGCTTGGCTGAATCGGTAAAGCAGATGGGGAGCAGAGGTGTTTTGGTGAGAGCCACACAAAGCATACCCTTTAATCCAAGCTTTCCTTTGGAATTCCTCGAGGATAAAAACACCATAGAAAAAGAAACGCTCAGATGCATTCAACAATATAACGGAGCGTTGAACGGAAGGCTGAAGATGGTACCGGAGGCCATTACGGATTTGGATGTGGATCCGGATATTTTGAAGATGCTGCACGACATAGGAAAGGAGTACGGAGTGGGTTTACACATGCATACAGCCGAAAGCACGGGGGATGTGGCGGTTTCCCTTGAAACGAGAGGTAAACGAGCTGTTGAATGGCTGTATGAAGAAGGCATACTTGATGAAAATACTCTGCTGGCACACTGCGTATGGGTTACGCCGAAAGAGCTGGGATTACTGGCTCATTCAGGGGCAAAAGTAGCTCATAATCCTGTAAGCAACCTGATGCTTGGAGACGGCATTGCTCCTTTGCCGTATATGCTGGAAATGGGGATTGACGTTGGCATAGGAGTTGACGGAGCTTGCAGCAATAACAGCCAGGACATGTTTGATGCAATGAAAATATGTCTTCTTGAGCATCGCGGAAAATGGACAGATCCCGGAATATTAAAGCCGGAGGATGTTCTGGAGCTGGCAACGATTAGCTCTGCCAAAACTTTGAGAATGGATAGAGAAATAGGCTCTTTGGAAGAAGGAAAAAAGGCAGATATAACGATAGTAGGTTTGAAGCAGATACAGATGACACCTAATCTAAAACCTGTTGCTAATCTGGTGCTGGCATCCAACGGATACAATGTCGATACAGTAATTATAGATGGTGAAATTATTTTGGAGAATAAGAAATTCAAGAAAATAAAAGAGGAGGAGATTATAGAGACAGCTAATCGGGCGGCTGGCAGAATGCTGAAAAAAGCAGGATTGGAAAACCTGATGACAGATGGCAGATTCAATTATATTTAAATAATGGAAAGGAGGAAAAAATGGAAAGCTATGGATTGATTTCTGCATTGCCGATGCTTATATTATTGGCATTAGCGATTAAAACCAGAAAGGTGCTGGAGAGCGTATTTGCAGCGTCTATAGTCGCATACCTTATTTTGTCGAAACAGCATTTTTTCACTGACTGGGTAGGAGACTTGATGGCAGTAGCAGGAGGGAGCACATATGTGTATGTTCTGTGTATTGTTGCTTTATTCGGCGGACTTATCAGATTACTGCAGGACTCCGGCGGAGCTCTGGGATTCGGAAATTTTGCGGCAAAATATGCCAATACACAGAGAAAAAGCCTGTTTCTGACTTACTTACTCGGAATAATCGTTTTTGTAGATGAATATCTAAATGCTCTTGCGGTGACTGCTTCCATGAGGAGCCTTACGGATAAAAACAAAGTTCCGCGAGAAATGCTGGCAGTAACAGTTAATACCGCGGGAACTCCTATGTGCGCCCTGGTACCCATTTCTACGTGGGGAGGGTTTTACATAGCGCTCATAGGAGATGAAGGCTTGCTGGAGGGAACCGGCTTGACGGGAATGGAGATGTATGTTAAAACTATTCCATATATGATATATCCTTTCGCAATCATGATTATCATGTTCTTAGTGATAATGGGATGGTTCCCTAAAATCGGCACATTGAAAAAAGCTTATCAGCGTGTTGAATCCACCGGAAATCTGTTTCCGCTGTCCGGCTGCATCGCAGATGAAGAAATGGAGAGCTATAATCCTGATGATGCCAAAATCAGAGACTTTATCGTGCCGATGCTGGCGCTTGTAGCAGGAACTCTTCTGGGCGGAGGAGACATTGTGATAGGAGCTGTGGCAGCTATAGCAGCATGCGGATTCCTGTATATATTAACAAAAAATATGACGTTGGCGCAGTTTGTTGACAGTTTTATAAACGGTGTCAAAGATATGGTATATATACTTGTGATGATATTGTTTATCTTTCTGTTTGTCGAAGGATGTACCAAGCTGGGCTTTGCTGAGTATGTTATTGACTTGATTGTGCCGATTATGACACCTGAGCTGTTGCCGCCGTTTATTTTTCTGGTACTTGCTTTAGTATCCTTTGGTGTAGGAAGTTACTGGTCGGTATCGGCTATAGCTTTACCAATCGTTATTCCTATGGCAATACATTTTGGAATAAGCATGCCGCTGATGTTGGGAGTTATAGTCTCAGCGGCAGTGTTCGGAAGCCAGGCTTGCTTCTATTGCGAGGTCATTCTTTTATCTGCGACAGCCGCACAAATAGAGCCGGCTGAAGTTGGATTTGCCAACTTACCGTATGCCATCATAGCATTGATTGCTTCTACGGGGATATATGGAGTACTGGCCTGCATTTGATAATTAAAGAGGCTCGGGGTTCACTCCGAGCCTCTGTCAGTTACGGAGAAGAGAGTATGAAGGAATATATTGGATTAGCTAAATGCAGAGTGTTGTCAGTAGAAGACTGCCCTTTTCATGTATGCCATGAACTGGCTGTTTTTTATATTATTGAAGGAACTCTTGAATTCAAAACTGTATCAGGTACACATATTCTTAATCAAGGACAAACGGAAATCATAAATGTCAAAGAACCTGTAGCCTTTTCTGCGCCCGAAGGAGGCAGTCCGGCTAAAATCCTTATGCTGTATTTTGATAAAGAATACTTGAGCCTTTTAGATTATAATTTTGAAACGGTAACATTTAATTGCAATGTCAGCAATTTTTTTTGCGTGTCCGCGCAGCCCTATCAGATTCAGAATCTGACGGCAAAAATGCTTTCGATAGTTATGGATATGGTCAAGAACGAGCCCTATCAGAAAGTAAACAGAAAATCAGAAGAATTGATAATGTATATAATAAAAAATTTTGATGATGTGTCTTACGCTTTTGAAAAAGAATCAGATCAAAACATAGATAAAGAACGATTTAAACGTATAAGCGAATATATGATAGGCCACGTAGCAGAAAGAGTTTCCCTTTCAGATATCGCCCAGAATGAGTACCTAAGCATTCAATATTTGTCAAAAAAATTCGCTGTCCATCTTGATAAGAATTATCATGATATACTAAACTACTATAGAATTATCAACGCTGTCATACAGCTTCTTGATACTGATGACAGTCTGACCTTTATCGCTGAAAACAGCGGATTTTCGTCTGTCAGATATTATAACAAAATATTCAGAGATTATATGGGCGTTCTTCCTTCTAAATTTAGAGCCTTGAATAAAAACATTTCTCCTAAAATTACGGAATGTGAGCCGGACAAGAGACTTTTAGAGAACATACTGGAAAAGATTACGTCAGATATATTAGAACTCGATGCTTCCGGTAGATTTCAGATTAATATAAGCAATGAGCAGGGTATTGCGGGTACATTGTGCTTAGATGGCATCAAAGAAAACGCCGTGTATACTTTTTTCGTTAAAGAAAACGGACAACAAAAGTTAATTGTAGTAGAGCGTGAAAATGAAACAGACAGGCTGGCGAAAAAAATAATAGAAAAATATGTAGATGACGGTGAACAGCTGAAGCAGCTTATCGGCAGAAAGATTGAATATATTTTTTTACAGCGAGACGAACATTTATTTCATGTAAATGTTGAAGAAAAAGAAAACATAACTATTACAGTGATTAATATAGAGAATATAAATCCTATTTTTGGCAGCTGAAATCAGAAAAAACTGTCAGACGACTCCCACGCTGAGGTTTGACGGTTTTTTTATTGGCTTCAGACTTGCCGCATTTTTCCCGGCTTTTTGTTTAATAAACGATATGGTATAATACTTCTATGAAATAATTGGAGGTAGTTGTATGTCAAGTGCAGCACAGAGAGCCGAATTACAATCACAGATATGGAAAATAGCCAATGAGGTCCGTGGGTCAGTAGATGGTTGGGACTTCAAGCAGTATGTATTAGGAACCCTTTTCTACCGTTTTATCAGTGAGAATTTTATCAACTACATTGAAGGCGGGGATAGCAGCATAAATTATGCAGAATTGGATGATTCAATTATAACGAAAGAAATTAAAGATGATGCTGTTAAAACAAAGGGATACTTTATTTATCCCAGCCAGTTGTTTTGCAGAATTGCAAAGAATGCAAATACAAACGAAAATCTCAATACAGATTTAAAAACTATATTTGATGAAATTGAAAATTCTGCAAGTGGCTATCCGTCTGAGCGGGATATTAAAGGGTTATTTGCTGACTTTGATACGACGAGTAACAGATTGGGCAATACGGTAAAGGACAAAAATATGCGGCTGGCAGCTGTTATCAAAGGCGTGGAAGGTCTTGATTTCGGTGATTTCCAAAACAATCAAATAGATTTATTCGGCGATGCATATGAGTTCCTGATTTCCAATTATGCTGCTAACGCGGGCAAATCCGGCGGCGAGTTTTTCACACCGCAATGTGTTTCAAAGCTCATCGCAAAACTTGCATTTCACGGCCAAACTACCATTAATAAGATTTATGATCCGGCAGCAGGCTCCGGCTCCTTGCTGTTGCAGGCGAAGAAACAATTTGATGAGCACATGATTGAAGATGGATTCTTCGGTCAGGAAATAAATCATACGACATATAACCTTGCGCGTATGAACATGTTTTTGCATAACGTAAATTATGATAAATTTAATATCGCGCTAGGAAATACGCTTACGGATCCGCAATTTAAAGATGAAAAACCTTTCGACGCTATTGTGTCAAATCCGCCATATTCCATTAATTGGATCGGCAGTGACGACCCAACTCTTATTAATGACGAACGCTTTGCACCGGCAGGAGTATTGGCGCCCAAATCAAAAGCTGACTTTGCGTTCATCCTTCATTCCCTCAGTTATCTTTCCGGCAAGGGACGGGCAGCAATCGTATGCTTTCCGGGCATATTTTATCGTGGCGGCGCAGAACAAAAAATCAGAAAGTATCTGGTAGATAATAATTTTGTGGAAACAGTTATTTCCCTTGCTCCAAATCTTTTTTATGGCACTTCAATTGCTGTCAATATAATGGTTCTCTCAAAACATAAGACCGATACTAAAATTCAATTCATAGATGCAAGCGGTGAAGACTTTTATAAAAAGGAAACAAATAATAATATTTTGACAGACGAACATATCGAAAAAATAATGCAATTGTTTGCCGGCAAAGAAGACAAAGAATATGTTTCTGCTTCTGTAGATAAGGATGAAATCGCAAAAGAAAATTACAACTTATCTGTAAGTTCCTACGTTGAAGCAAAAGATACGAGAGAAGTTATAGACATAGATGCTTTGAATGCTGAAATTAAAAAGACGGTGAAAAACATAGACAGGCTTCGCTGCGAAATAGATAAGATAATTGCCGAAATTGAGGGATAGCGATGGAAAAAGAACTGAATTTTTTAATATACAATACGCCTGATGAAGACGTGACTATTCATGCGGCAGTAAAAGATGAATCCATCTGGCTGACTCAAAAGGCAATGGCAGAGCTGTTTGGCTGTTCTACCGATAATATCTCTTTGCATTTAAAAAATATTTTTGCGGAAGGTGAACTGGATAAAAATTCAGTTACCGAGAAATTCTCGGCAACTGCCTCAGATGGGAAAAATTATCTTATGCAGTTTTATAATCTTGACGCGATCATTTCTGTGGGCTACAGAGTTAACTCTCGAAAAGCTACAAAATTCAGGATGTGGGCAACAGGCATTCTGAAGGAATATATGATAAAAGGCTTCGCGATGGATGACGAACGCTTAAAGCAGGGAAAAACAGCCTTTGGCAAGGATTACTTTAAAGAACTGCTTGAGAGGGTTCGCTCTATTCGCGCGAGTGAACGAAGAATATGGCAGCAAATTACTGACATATTTGCAGAGTGCAGTATCGACTATGATAAAGACTCGCAGATAACACACGATTTTTATGCTATGGTTCAAAACAAATTTCATTATGCAATTACAGGTCAAACGGCGGCGGAGATCATCGATACAAATGCGGATCATACAAAAGAAAACATGGGATTGGTTACATGGAAGAATTCTCCGGATGGCAGAATATTGAAATCCGATGTGACTATCGCTAAAAATTACCTTAATGAAAAGCAGATTCGTCAGCTGGAGCGAACAGTAACAGGTTATTTTGATTATATTGAAGATTTAATCGAGCGTGAAAATACTTTTACTATGGCGGAGTTCGCGTCCAGTATCAATGAATTTTTAGCTTTCAGAAGATATGATGTGCTAAAAGGGAAGGGGAAAATATCAAAGAAAGACGCCGATAAGAAGGCGGCTTTCGAATACGACCTGTTTAATAAGACGCAAAAGATTACGTCGGATTTTGATAAAGAGGTAAAGCGATTGCTGCAAGGAAATGAGGATAACAGATGAGCAAGTTAGATGAATTAATACAAGAGCTGTGTCCGGATGGGGTGGAGTATATAGCGATAGGCGATGTTTAAAACCAATTTTAGCGTTGAAAGCAAAGAATTTCAAAATTATTACAGAGATCTTTCTAACCGCATGAAGAATCAAGAAATAGACCTTTTGATAGTTGTTGACATGTTTTTGACGGGGTTTGACGCTCCAACGCTGAATACGCTCTTTGTAGATAAAAATCTTCGCTATCATGGGCTTATGCAAGCGTTTTCCAGAACTAACCGTATTTATGATTCGACAAAAGCTTTCGGCAACATCGTTACATTTAGAAATCTGGAGCAGGCGACGATCGATGCCATAAAGCGCTTTGGAGAAGATGGCGACACAAAAAATATAGTTTTGGAAAAAAGTTATAAAGAATATTTGGAAGGCTTCAAGGATCTCATTACAGGTGAGGTATGCCGTGGCTATACGAATGTGGTAAGGGAATTGAATTCACGCTTTGCGGATGTTGAAGAGATTGTTACAGAACATGATAAAAAAGAATTTGTTAAGCTGTTCAGCGAATATCTGAGAATAGAAAATATTTTGCAAAACTATGACGAGTTTACCTGCTTAAAAGAATTACAAAAAATTGATTTAAACGATGCTGAGGCAGTAAGAAAATTTAAGGCTACGTATTTCGTCACCGATGAAGATATTAAAGCTATGCAGTCGACAGACGTATTGGAAGAAAGAACCGTTCAGGATTATCGCTCCGCGTATAATGACATCCGTGAGTGGCTTCATCGCGAAAAAGAAGGGAGAGATAAAGCAAACTCAAAAATTGACTGGGACGATGTAGTCTTTGAAGTTGAATTATTAAAATCTCAAGAGATAAATTTGGATTATATCCTTGAGCTGATTTTTGAGAAGAATAAAAAGACAAAGGATAAAAATGATTTGATTGAAGAAATACGCCGTATAATACGCTCAAGTACCGGCAACCGCGCTAAGGAAAGCCTGATTGTAGATTTTATAAATCAAACAGATTTAAATGAAATACGCGATAAGGCAAGCGTTATTGACGCGTTTTTTCAGTTCGCTCAAAAAGAACAGAAGAAAGAAGCAGAAGCGTTGATAATTGAGGAACAACTCAATGAGGAAGCCGCGAAACGATATATTTTCATGTCCTTAAAAAGAGAGTACGCTAGCGAGAACGGAACAGATTTAAATGAGGCTCTCCCTAAAATGAGCCCTCTCAATCCACAATATCATGGAAAGAAGCAGCGAGTGTTTGAAAAAATATCTGCTTTTGTGGAAAAATATAAGGGAGTAGGCGGGACAATTTAACCGGGAGAACTATACAAATTCACTTCACAAGTGATATAATATTATCATAAAAAACAATGACTTATAAGCGCAGGCAAAATTGCTCAGCAAGAAAGGAAGGATAGTATGGGATTTTTAGATTCATTTAATGACGAAGAAGGTAAAATTAGCAAAAATTCAGGAAAGTATCGCGTAATGCAGATCGTTTTAAGAGAAAAATTCGTTGGAAAGGGTTCAAAAAATTTTCGTGAAATAGAAGACCTTTGCAATGAGCAGTATGCAGAAGGATATCGCTTGCATACTTTCGCGCAGTCCACATCAAATTCAGCAGGCATTGGAGGAGGAGACCGAACTGTTTGTAACCTTGTATTTGAGCGCATGGATTGATTAAAAATTAAGAGGCAACAGAGGAAATGACAGAAGAAAAAAAGAAGGCGTATTCTGAGAAGTATGCTCAAATAAAAGCTAAAATAAATCAGGCAATGGGAAACTACAAGGGTGAGATGATAAAGCTCAGTGACTGTATAGCTGACAATCCTGAGCTTCCTGGACAAGAATTTGAAACATCGAAAAAAGTAGTTTCCTTGTTGCGAGAACACGGATATAATGTAGAATATCCGTTTGCTGGCAGCAATTCAGCTTTCAGAGGCGTTTTCGGAGCTGATAAGCACAAGTATAAAATAGCCATATTGGCTGAATATGACGCGCTGCCTGAGCTAGGACATGCATGCGGACACTGCCTTTCATGCGCGGCATCGGTATTGGCGGCATTATCTCTTAAAGACTTGCAAGACGATTTGAATGCAGATATCCACATTATAGGAACTCCGGATGAGGAGCACAGAGGATATAAATGCGTAATGTGCAATCAAGGGATTTTTGATAAATATGACATGGCCATCATGGTTCACATGTATAACAGTAATTGGATCATGCCGAAACTTAAAGCAGTAGATGAGTTCATATATGAGTTTGAGGGAAAAGCTGCTCACGCTTCGGCAGCGCCATGGGAAGGCCGCAACGCGTTAAACGGAGTCCAGCTTATGATGCACGCTATTGATATGCTGAGACAGCATACAAGGCCTGAGGCACAGTTCCATGGCATAGTTTCCTATGGAGGGGCAGCGCCCAATATCGTGCCGGAAAAAAGCTCACTTAAACTTTTTGTCAGGGCCGATGGAAAGGAATATCTGGAGGAGCTTATAGGGCTGGTGGATGACTGCGCGCGGGGCGCTGCCATTGCTACGCAGACCACATTTAAAAAAATTCCTCAAAAGTATCATTATTATCTGAACCTTCGCGATAATAAAACGAGCGCGGACGCGTTGAGGGAGGTCTTCGATGAGCTGTGTCTTGTGGAGAATTACCCGGAAGGAGCTATTTTTGCGTCTTCAGATATAGGCAACGTAAGTTATGTTTGCCCTGCTTTCCAGCCATGTTTGCAGGTGATAGATAATGCAACCATACATACAAGGGAGTTTGAGAGAGCCATGAAAACTGACAAGGCTCATCAATCTATAGTGACAGCTGCACGTATAATATCATGGCAGATAGCGAAGATATTCAGTGATGAAGAGAAAATCGCTGCTATGAAAGCAGATTTTTGTCGCCTTCCATGAGGCGCAGGAAACTGCAAATAGAAAAACATTGATTTAAACGGACACTTTAGCCTCAATTAAAATGTTGTAATATTTTTAAGAATTTAAAAATATTACAACATTTATGTAAAAAATCGGGCCTAAACGGGTGGTAAAGGGGCAGGATGTTGCATTTTTTTATAATTTTCTCAAAATATACAACTTTTTTCAAAAAATGTTGTATATTTTTTTGCTTCTGGAAATAATTACAACATCTCACTTGCTTGGACGTCTGGCAAAAGCCATTTTCTATAGATTTACTGACAAAATCACAAAAAATTAAAAATTTTGTCAGTGTTGCAAGGTTCATGCTACATTAAAAGATTTTACTATTGCATTGCAGATCTTGACCGTAGGAAAGCCGTGACCTGCATATACGATTTATTTTAAGTCAAGATGAAGAAATCGCTTCAGCTATGCGCTCCATACCTAATTTGACCATAGCTTTTGGCATGGCTAAATTTAGGCGGACATAGCCTTCGGCATTGCCGACAAATAGAGAATTGCCTCCTTCCAGCAGAACGCCAGCGTTGTTAGCGAAGAAAAGAGACAGATCGCCAGCGCCAGGCAGAGTTTTACTAAAATCCACCCATGCAAAATAGGTAGCTTCAGGCATTTGGAATGAAGCGGATGGTATATTTACTTCAAGAAACTCTTTAACAAAATTAAGATTACCATCGAGGTAAGCTTTCAGCTCGTTTAGCCATTGGCTTCCTTCCTGATAAGCAGCTTGGTGGGCTGCCAGAGACAAAGGATTGATAGCGCTGCGAGTCTTATCGCGAGATATGAATCTTTTTCGTTCTTCGGCGTTTCTGATTATGATGTCTGAGAAGCATAGTCCGGCCAGATTGAAAGTTTTGCTTGCTGACATGCAAGTTACAAGGCGGTCGTAATCAGGCATGATTTTGCCCATAGGAATATGCTTCAAACCGGTGCGCAGAAGGTCGCAGTGGATTTCATCTGATACTATCCATAGACCGTATTTTTCGCATGTTTGGGCGATGTGTTGAAGCTCAGATTCTGTCCAGACGCGGCCTGTTGGATTGTGAGGATTGCACAGCATCAGCATTTTCACATCCGGATCGGAAGCTTTTTTGTCAAAATCGTCAAAATCTATTTCAAATCCGGAATCTTTTTTCTGCAAAGGCGAACAAACCAGCTGCACTTGGTTGTATGTACAGGCGTGAAGAAAGTGGCTGTATGCCGGCGTCATGGTGAGAACCTTTCCGTTGCAAGGTTTTACCAGGTCTTCAATAAGCTGATAAAGAGCAGGGATTATGCCCTGGGAAAAGGTCAGCTCTTCTTTAGGAAAGATCCAATCGTAATTATCGAGACACCATTTATGAAAAGCATCATAATAATCCGAGTCATAGACTCCTGTATAACCTAAAATCTTCTTGTCCACTCTGTCTTTGATGGCTTGCCTTATTTCCGGAGCTACGGCGAATTCCATATCGGCTATCCACATTCTGATGAACTCATCGTCGGCATAACGAAATTTTTTGTCAGGCCCGCATTTGAATATATAAGAGCGCCAGCCTTCTACGTTTTGAGAATTGGTATTTTTTCTGTCGATTATCTCATCAAAATTGTATTTCATTTTGTCGTTCCTCCCAGGATACTTTGATAAAGAATCATGTTTTCAGATATCTGTTATATTACCTGTTTATTATATCACTGAAAGAGTTCCAAAGAAAGAAATCATTGAATTATTAAATTTACAAGTATATAATAAACAAGCGTGTGAAAATGGAAACTAATGTGAAATGGGAGGAAACTTTATAATGAGTAGAGAAAATTTCCAGTCTAGGCTGGGGTTCCTACTGGTAAGCGCCGGATGTGCCATCGGAATAGGAAATGTGTGGAGATTTCCTTATGTGGCAGGCGAAAACGGGGGCGGTGTGTTCGTGTTGTTTTACCTGCTTTTTCTGCTTGTCATGGGAGTACCTGTACTTACAATGGAATTGGCTGTGGGCCGTGCCAGCAGAAAAAGCGCGGTCAACGGATATAAAAGCCTGGAGCCAAAAGGAAGCAAATGGCATATTCACGGATGGTTTTGCATGTTGGGCTGCTACCTTCTGATGATGTATTACACCACGGTATCAGGCTGGATGACAAGTTATTTTGCAAAGTTTGTCGCAGGTGATTTTTCTTCAGGGATGAGTTCTGAAGAGGTGGGAAATGTATTTCAGGATATGCTTGCAAGCCCCGGAGAAATGGGCTTTTGGATGGCGGCTACAGTGCTGGTAGGCTTTATCGTATGCAGCTTTGGACTGCAGAAAGGTCTGGAGCGCATATCCAAGTTTATGATGGTGGCTTTGCTTATTCTGATAGTTATTTTGGCCATAAACAGCGTAACGCTGGAAGGGGCTATTGAGGGAGTTAAGTTCTATTTGCTTCCTGACTTTGAAAGAGCTTCTGAAGTAGGCATAGGCCAGGTCATGATGGCGGCGATGAATCAGTCGTTCTTTACATTGAGCCTTGGAATCGGCGCAATGGAGATATTTGGAAGCTATATGTCCAGAAAGAATACCCTTACGGGAGAAGCAGTTCGCATATGCGGACTGGATACTTTCGTGGCAGTTATGTCGGGAATGATAATCTTCCCTGCATGCTTTTCTTTTGGAGTGCAGCCGGATTCAGGCCCTCCGCTTATTTTCGTTACGTTGCCTAACGTATTTGTAGATATGGCCGGAGGAAGACTTTGGGGAGCGCTATTTTTCCTGTTCATGACATTCGCCAGTTTCACCACGGTTATCGCCGTGTTTGAGAATTTGCTGGCCAGCTGCATGGACAACTTCGGATGGACACGCAAAAAGGCGGTAATCATCAATTTGATATTGGTACTTGCAGCCAGCCTGCCTTGCGTGCTGGGATATAATGTGTGGAGCGACCTTCAGCTGATAGGCGGAAGAAACGTGCTCGATACTGAAGATTTCTTGGTAAGCAATTTGCTGCTGCCTATAGGGTCTTTGATATATCTGCTGTTCTGTGTTACCAAATGGGGTTGGGGCTTTGACAATTATATCGAAGAAGCCAACAAGGGAACCGGACTTAAGATGTCCAGAAAATTTAAATATTATTTTCAAATAGTCTTACCTGTGCTTATAGTTATCATACTGGTGCAGGGGCTCATATGATAACGCCGGATATTTATTAAATACACTATATATGCGATGAAAGGACTGTATCAACGTTTTTGAACAGTCCTTTTTGATTTACTTTACATGTATTTTACAAACATTTAATGCGTAGGCGGTTTCACTTGTCAGCAGAATCTTATATTATAAGATACCAACATATATCCAGAAAATGTAATTTTATACTGGATTATACTTAAATTTAATTTTTCACCCCGTTTTTTTAAATAACGTTACGTATTATATATAAGGAAGGAAATCGCTTTCATGGAAGAACAACATAAAATCATCCGGCAAGTATATGCGGCGAAAGAGGATGTTAAAGAAGCAGACCTTCTTATCAGTACATATATGCCTTTCATTAAAGCAGAAACCGCGAAATTTTTGAAAAGACCGCCCATTGAGGCCCATGACGATGAGCTCAGCATAGCTATGATGGCTTTTTATGAAGCAATCAATGGCTACTCCAAGACTCGTGGAGCATTCTTCAAATATGCGGCCATGATTATACGAAGCCGTCTCATAGATTATGCACGCAGAGAAAAACGGCATGAAGGCAATATATCTTTAGATTCTGCATCTGAAGAGGAGAACCCTTTAATCGATCGTATCTCTGATAGCAAAGACCATCACGAAACGGTAGAATTAAAAGAATCTACACGTTCGGAAATAGTGGAGCTGACTCGGCAGATGGAAGATTTTAAAGTCAATTTAAGCGACGTAGCGGATAACTGCCCGAAACAGCAAAGAACCCTTTATGCTTGTCATAAAGCGTTGCAATACGCCCAAGAGAACCCTGAACTTTTGGAAGAACTTTTAAAGACAAAGAGATTACCCATAAGTAAGATATCTGCAGGGTGCGGCATAGAAATAAAAACATTGGAAAGGCATCGCAAATATATGGTGGCTTTGTTGCTGATTCATACCAATGGTTATGAAATCATACGAGGGCACTTAAAACAAGTGATGAAAGGAGTGGCAAGATAATGAGCTATATGGTTATGGAATGTCACCCCGGATATGCGATTTTATTGGATGAAGAGGGGAGATTTTTAAAAGCTGCCAACTTGAGATATGAGGTTGGGCAGACCGTATACGACCCAATATTTGTAAAGGATAATCCTTCTGAGAAAAAACACGGAAAGCTATTGCTTAAGAGCGGTATCTTGGCAGCGGCGGCATGTTTCCTTTTGTTCTTTGGAATCAACTACTACCATAATTATATTGAAGTTTATTCTTCCGTATATCTTGCCATAAATCCGCAAGTGCGGATGGAGCTCAACCGGCAAGGAGAAGTGGTGGAATTGGTCGGCACCAACCAGGATGGAATGACGCTGCTTGAAGGTTATGACGCTGAAAGGAAAGATAAAGCAATAGTAGCAGATGAATTGATTGACAGAGCTATTGACATGGGATTCTTGTCGGAAGGAGGACAAATTTCTTTTTCCATCGATTGTCCTGAAGACGCGCTGTTTCAGCAATACGGTACGGAACTTCGCCAGGAGGTAACAGAGCATTTGAAAGGGCGTATTACCGTTGAAATCGAAATCATCGATTACAAAAAAGGAAGCAATGCAGATAAGAGTGAATCAGGATCGGACTTGGCCGCTTCTCAGGATGTCCAATCTCCGCAAAAGCCATCCGGCACATCTGATTCAAGCAGCTCCGCATCGTCCTCTTCGGACTATGGCAGTTCAGATTACGGCCAGAGCAGCAGCGAAAAAGGGAATAGCAGCGGAAATAATCAGAGCGGCGGAAGCAGCCAGAGCAGCGGAGACAGTCAGGCATCGGTCACTCAGCAACCTGAAACACCGCCTCAAAACAGCAACACGGGAGCCGGTAATCAGAGCAACTATGGCAATGATACCAATTATGATGATGGAGGCAGCAATTACAGCGATAGCGACGACAGTGATGATGACAATGGCGCCGATGATAATGATGATGACGGAGATGACGATGATAGTGATGATGACAACGGGCAAAGCAATTATGATGATTAAAAAAATTTTATTTGATACCCCGATTTTTGGTAAAGTCATTCGTAATCTGTTAATACAAAGATAAGATAAGAAAGTTTTATAGAAGACGAAAGGAGCAATAAGCATGAAATTAAGAAGAAAAATATTGGTTGCGGTTTCTTCACTGACCGTTATGACGGCAGTACTTCTGTCCGGATGCAGTGCCCCTGCAGCAGAAGAATCGGCTGTATCTGAGAAAGGAATACTAACTTTAAGCGTAAATCCGGAAATTCAAATTGAATATGACAAAGAGGGAAAAGTCTTAGCCCTGACAGGACAAAATGATGACGGAGCAAAGATCGTTGAAGCGTATCAGGATTATATCGGCAAAGACTGTGAAGAAGTTTTGAGAGAATTGGTTGTAAAAATCAACGAGTCAGGTTATTTCGTAGATGATATAGATGGACATAAGAAAAACATAGTACTGAAGCTGGAGCCGGGCTCAGTGCTTCCTGATGATGATTTCCTCATCAACATGAGCACAAGCGCGCAGGACGCCGTTAAAGGTCTCAGCCTGTCTTCAGGAATAGTTACCATAGATGATGATGATTACGACCAGGCTTATGCCAAGGATAACCAGCCTTCTCCTTACATTACTTTGCAAAAAGCACAGGAAATAGCCCTGCTGCAGGCCAACGTCAGCGCATCTGACGCTGTATTTGAAGATAAAGAGTTCGACCATGACGACGGCACACCTGTCTTCGAGCTGGAATTTACCGCTAATGGAAACAAATACGAATATGATGTCCATGCGGTTACGGGCAAAGTTATAAAAGCCGAGCATGAGACTATAAGAAACAACGCAAGCGGCAGCGGCAGCACCGTATCTAACAATACAGATTACGGCCCTGGCAATGATGGCGTGACTGACTATAACGACAACAGCTATATCAGCAATAACAACAGCGGTGCTAGCTCAAGCAGCGGAAGCACTGCAAGCAGCAACAGCCATAACGGCAACTCTAATTACAGCGGAAACACCAATTACAGCGGAAACACCAACTACGATGACAACGGTAATACCAATTACAGCGGCAATACCAACTACGATGACAACGGTAACACTAATTACGACGATAACGGCAATACCAATTATGATGACGGAGGCAGCAATTACAGCGATGACGATGACGACGACGATGATGACAATGATGATTAATCATAAAGCGTCAGATGCTATGCGGCATGAATTAAAGCACCAGATTAACCTTAGGGAAGACCTGGTGCTTTCCCAACGTCTTAGAAAAATCTTTCCTCATGATAAAAACGCAGGGGCAGATGGCACCTATAAGGTTACCAGCCTTTACTTTGACACTCCTTATGATGATGCCTTGAGAGAAAAGCTCAACGGAGTAAACAGAAGAGAAAAATTCCGGCTTCGCTATTACGGAGACGATATTTCATTCATTCGAGTGGAAAAGAAATACAAAGAAAACGGTCTTTGCGGCAAGCGCAGCGCATTGTTGACACCCACACAAGTTCAAAAACTCATTTCAGGAGAATATGAGTTTTTACTTGATGCGGAAGAGCCGCTTTTTGCGGAGTTTTACAGCAAGCTGCAGGGAAAAGTTTTGCGGCCTAAAACCGTTGTAAGTTATAGCAGGGAAGCTTTCTGTTATGACCCGGGAAATGTGAGAATTACTTTAGACAGAAACGTTGGGGCGGCTTTCAACGTTGCGGAGTTTTTAAATCCAACTGCGTCTTGCCTAAATGTATTGGGAGATGTCACAGTGCTGGAAGTAAAATATGACAGATTTTTGCCTGAAATTGTAAGAATGGCAGTGCAAGTGGACGGGAGAAAATCTATGGCATGTTCCAAATATGCCTTGTGCCGTCAATGGGATTAGACGAAAGGCGTCACATCCGTACGTATGATAATGATTATCCGCCGGGAGGAACATATAAATGACATTTCAAGATATTTTTAAATCGGGCTTTATCGAAAATATAGCCAGCGTGTCTGTTCTGGATATGGCTATCGCACTTGTTCTAGCTTTTTTGATGGGAATGTTTATATTTTTCATTTACAAAAAAAGTTACAGCGGAGTGATGTATTCTGCCAGCTTCGGAGTGACTCTTATAGCCCTTTCGCTTATCACCACTATTTTGATTATGACGGTTGCCAGCAATGTGGTGCTGTCGCTGGGCATGGTGGGCGCGCTGTCTATTGTAAGATTCCGTGCGGCCATTAAAGAGCCTATGGACATTGCCTTCCTATTTTGGGCTATCGCTGTAGGTATAGTGCTGGCAGCAGGTTTGATTTTGCTGGCGGTAGCAGGCAGCGTTTTTATCGGCGTAGTGCTTCTGATATTCGCTCAAAAAAAGACGGTGGATTCGCCATATATATTAATAGTACATTGTGAAAACGGACAAATAGAAAAACAGACCAAAGAATTTGTAAAAGCTCATGTTAAAAGGATTAACGTAAAAAGTAAAAGTGTGACAGGCGGCCAAGTTGAGCTGAACTACGAAGTGCGCTTGCAAAATGACGACTGTGATTTTGTCAATGAACTTGAAGCTATGGAAGGCGTTTCCAGAGTAGTGCTTGTTTCATACAACGGGGATTATATGGGATAAAGACATGTTAAACAGCAAGCATATTGATAAGATTTGCATTGCGGCTGCATTGTTGGCCCTGGCGATTACAGTGATTCTGATATTTGGCGATAAACTGGGCATACCTAAGGCCAGCCGGAATCCCGGATATGTATCCAGATTGTTTGACGACAGCCGCGTGCATACGATCAACATTCAGATTGACCGGTGGGACGACTTCATAGAGCAAGCTGAAAAAGAAGAGTATGTTCTTTGCGATGTTAACATTGACGGTGAAGACTTCCGCAATGTAGGTATCAGAGCAAAGGGCAACAATTCCTTAAGTCTGACGGAGGAATACGGGCTATGCAGGTATAGTCTAAAGCTGGAGTTCGACCAGTTTGTAGACGGCGGAAATTATTACGGCCTGGATAAATTTTCGTTAGATGCGTCTTTTCAGGATAACAGTTATCTGAAAACATATATGGCGTATGATATGATGAGCTTTATGGAAGTGCCTGCTCCGCTATGCAGTTATGTATGGGTGCAGGTAAACGGCAAGGATTGGGGTTTGTTCCTGGCAGTTGAGGAGCCGGAAGAGTCTTTTGCTCTTAGAAATTTCGGCAGGGATTACGGGCAGCTTTACAAACCTGACTATCGCTCATTGGATGATGAAAATAACGATGTGGCGTTAAAGTACGTTGACGATAATGCGGAAAGCTATCCAAACATCTTTGAAAACGCCAAATTTGATACATCAGAGGAAGATAAGAAGCGTTTAATCAAAGCGCTGGAGGTTTTAGATTCCGGAGAAGCTTTGGAAACGGCTGTCGATGTAGAAGAGGTTTTAAGGTATTTTACTGTTCAAGTTTTCGTTATGAACTGGGACAGCTATTTAGGATACACAGGCCATAATTATTTTTTATACGAAGAAGACGGCTTGCTTAGCATCATTCCGTGGGATTATAACCTGGCTTTTGGCACATATGCTCTGGGAATGACCAACCCTATTGACGACCCGAATATAATTATCAATTATCCGATAAATACTCCGGCTGAAGGCGAGATCATGATGAATAGACCTCTGTATCATAATCTGATGCAGAATGACAAATATTTTGCCCGCTATCATGAGCATTTTGATATGTTTATTTCTGAATATTTTGAAAGCGGAAGATTTGAGGAGACATTGGCTCAGACAGAGCAGATGATAGCGCCTTATGTTCAAAAGGATCCTACGTCATTTTGTTCATATGAAGATCATAAGCTTGCGGTAGACACTTTGAAAAGCGTTTGCCTTTTGCGAGCCGAAAGCGTAAGAGGCCAGTTGGAGGGATATTTTCCATCCACTTTGCAGCAGCAGCTTTATATGGACGCCGGTGTCGATGCGTCTGAAATCAAGCTAACTGATTTGGGAGATTTTGATGATTTGTCATCTTAACAGCTGTTGGCTGAATTTTTCTTAAAACTCAAATCAGATATAAACGGTTTAAATAGGCTGGCATCATGCACCTTGTTCTCATGGCTGTCTGTCGCCTGAACCTAATCAGAGCTGCTTCGGCTATTTAACCAATGCTTCTTTCGCTTTGACCAGATGCCTGTAGCTGTTGAAAGTAAGGCAGCCTATAGTTACCGCTGCAATATCGACGCAGGTACGAATTATGAGGTCGATTACATCTACAGCAAACACAAGAGGCATAAAAAAATTAAACAGCAGCAGATTGAGCCCGAACAGGAGGCCGCCTAAAATAAGAGACTGCTTTATACGGCATTCAGCGTCTATATACATATTAATCCATGCCATTATAAGCGCAATAACCAGTCCGGCCAGAAAGCACCATGCCATGGTCTGCACAGGTTCAATATCAAAAGAAGAGTAAATATCTATCACCAGATATTGAATAGTTCGCCAAGATACAAAGCAGGCAGCAATCGCCAATACAGGCAATACAGTGTTCTTGTTTTTTCTTCTGGAAGTTTCAGCCTGCGTTTTGCCTAAAAGCAAGCCTGTTAAAATTCCCATTACGACAAGAGCGAAACTGTCTGCCAGAGGATAGGTTAATTGGTCAACCGGTGCCACGTGGGGCAGCGGTTCCAACAGATAGACAACCCAAATGGCGCAGCAGCAAAAGCCGTATTGGAGTCCTTGGATTATTCGATTTCCGTAAAGCCGCTTCCTTATGAGAAGGAACATAGAACAGATGGCCGAATACGCAAAAAAACCATATATTGTAAAAGCAAGCGGCATGATTCCGTTTTCCGCCAGAAAGCTGGGAGGCAGAGCGCTTTGCGATGCCGGCGGTATAGCCATCTGCCCCAATATTCGAGCTGCAGTGGTCATCAAGCCTATAAACATAATTTTTGATAAGGTTTTCAATTTCATACTCATTTTAGTTCCTATTGATTTCCTCGATAATAGGGTTTAGAAAAGCCAAATCAGTAAAGTCCGCTTCTTTGCCATAAGTGTCCAGAAAAGCTTGATTTTCTGCCGTTTGATTTTCATAAGGGACGCTTTTGAGGGACTTGTGCATCAGCGCCATCATCGCTCGATGGGAGAGGGACAGATTCTGATAGTCTATCTTTCCGCGAAGGTGATAAATTTCAGCCCTTCTGAACAATTGGTTTGAAATCTGATTTTTCATGGAATTTTGAATATCGCTTATTACCGATTGCTGATTTGGGTCGGATACGCCCACGGTTACAATTATCAATTTTTGTTTATCCGACAGCGTGAAGTTTCGAAACGTCGAAGACAGTCCTAACACGCCGCCGGCATAAAGTCCGCCCATGTATATTATGATGTTTCGATCCTTAAACTCAGGATGTTTATTGTAGCTGACGGCAGGCAAGCCTGTTCTTTCTGACAGCTTTTCAGCGTAATATTTAGTACTTCCGTATTTGCTTCCGTAAATAATAATACCGTTCATAGTCATTATGATATAAAAAAACCAGGCAGCAAACTATCGCGGCCTGGTTAATATTATGTAAAATCATTTAAAAATATCCATCTTTTCTATTCGGTCAAAGGCTTCCGCCAATTTGTCGATTCCGACGGTACAAGCAATTCTTATGTATCCTTCGCCGCAATCGCCGAAAGCGTTGCCGGGAAGAGTGAGAACATGGGCTTCTTTCAATATTAAGTCGGAAACTTCAGCAGACGTCAAGCCCGTTTTCTTTATGTTGAAAAACAGGTAGAAGGTACCTTTCGGGTCCGGCACAGACATGTTTGGAATGCGGTTAATCCTTTTGGCTGCATAAAACACCCTGTTTTTATATTCTTCCCTCATAGCGGGCTGTATTTGATGGCGGTGTTCCATAGCGTACAAAGCAGCCCTCTGAGAAATTGAAGGGTAAGTGAACACCAGCTTTTCGCTTATTTGACGGATTACGTTCACCAGAAATTCCGGAGCTATTATATGTCCTATCCTCCATCCTGTCATAGTGTAGTCTTTTGAAAAGCTGTTTATTACGATGGTTCTGTCTTTGACTTCGGCGATTTGAAGCATGGACATGAAAGGATTTTGAAAGGAATAAAGGCTGTATATTTCATCTGAAATTATTACCAAATCATTTTCTATGGCTATTTTTGCGATATTTTCCATAGTTTCTTTGGTGAAACAACTTCCTGTAGGATTGTTAGGCGAATTTATCACTATAGCTTTTGTACGCTCTGTAATAAGCGATTTTAGCCTATCTACGTTTATTTGAAAATCTTCTTCCTCAAAAGTAGGAAGAACCACAGGCACGCCGCCGGCCAGCTGAATCTGCTGCGGATACTGAGTATAGTAAGGCGCATGGATGATGACCTCATCTCCCGGGTCCAGAATGGCCTGCAGAGATAGATTCATAGCCAGGCAGGCACAGGAGACCATGATTTCTTCATCTTTTATGGTGATTCCCAAATCATCCCTGTAATAATCTGCGATAGCTTTTCTTAGTTCAGGATCACCGCGAAAATCGGTATATTTTGTATGACCTGCCAGAGCGTCTTCCATGGCAGCTTTGATTATTCGGCTATCAGTGATGAGATCAGGGTCTCCAAGGCTCAAATTTATACAATCATCGAATTTTCTTGCCAAGTCATAAGAACTGCTCATGGCTGTGCTATAGTCTTTCCAAAATCTCTTTGAGATAAATCTGTGTTTCATTTTCTGCTCACCTCGCATGTCTTTGTATTTGCGTTTTCATACTTTCGAATTAATTTTCATAATATCATCATTTGTGTAAAATAGCAAATTTCATATTGAAAATATTATACAGAATGTTTAAAATAATAGAGTATATTACTTTTAGAGAAGGGACCTTGAATATTTATGCCAAAAACTATCAGAGCTGTAGGAGCATGTCTTATAACATCTTCTTTTTTTGGGCTGAGTTTTATATTTATAAAGCTGGTCGTGGATGAAATTCCGTTGTTCTCAATGTTGGCGTGGAGAAACGTGATAGCCCTAATAGCTATGACGATATGCGCCGCTGTAGGAATCCTTGATATCCATCTAAAGGGTAAGGATTTGAAACCGTTGCTTTTACTCAGTCTTTTTCAACCCATATTGTATTACATATTTGAAGCCTTGGGCGTTAAGATGACCACAGCTTCAGAAAGCGGAATAATCATTGCATGCATTCCTATAATGACAATGATATTTAGCATAATATTTTTGAAAGATAAGCCTACCAAGCTTCAGGCTCTTTTCATGATACTTACCGTAGCAGGTGCGGTTATAGTTGCAGGTATAGGCGGACTAAAGACATCGAGCAACCTTTTGGGATATTTCATCCTAATTTTAGCTGTATGCAGCGATTCGGCTTACTCTATAACTTCTCAGAAGCTTAAAGATTTTACAAGCGCTGAAAAAACTTATGCTATGTGTGTTTCGGGTACTGTAGTGTTCACTGTATGCGCTTTTGTACAAAACGGAGCTCAAGGAACAATTAAGGAGTTTGTCACCTTGCCGTTTTCCGATACGGGATTTTTGATTTGCGTTTTATATTTGGCTATAGGCTGCAATATCATAGCTTTTCTCTGCTCCAATTATGCTATTTCCATCATCGGAGCTACAAGAAGATCTGCGTTTGCAGCTGTGTCAACGGTTATAACGGTAGTTGCCGGCGTATTTTACTTACACGAGCCATTTACATGGCTTCAAGCTTTAGCTACCGCGATGATATTGATAGGTGCCACAGGAGTCAACTTTGCCGCCAAGAAAGATGACGGCATGCAAAAGCTGGCGGATGTGCCTAAATAAAGCGGACGAGTATTGAAAACCCTATCGTGTTAAAAGAACGATAGGGTTTTAAGCATATTTATATTTCAAGGTAAGAAATAGTTTGGAAGGAGAAAATATGACGCTTAAAGAGCTGGAAATCGGGCAGACCGCCAGGATAACATCTGTTGGAGGAGAAGGTGCGCTGAGGCAGCATTTTCTTGACATGGGCGTTATCCCCGGCGCTGAAGTAACGCTGATTAAGTATGCTCCGATGGGAGACCCTATGGAATTGCGAATTCATGGGTATGAATTGACATTAAGGCTTGAAGATGCTGAAAAAATTCAAATTTCTCGTGACCTGATTGATAAAAAGCAAGAATCGCCGTTAGGCGATATGATAAATAAGGACTATATCGAAAATAAAAATAAAGAATATGCAACAAATAAGAGCAAAGCTCATCCCGGCCTGGGTGAGGGAGGGAAGTATCATGAAAAAAAAGACGAGCATCCTCTTCCAAAAGGTACAACTCTCACATTTGCTTTGGCAGGCAACCAGAATTGCGGCAAGACTACGCTGTTCAACCAGCTGACAGGCGCCAATCAGCATGTAGGCAATTTCCCGGGAGTAACTGTAGACCAAAAAAGCGGCAGCATCAAAGGCCACAGCGACACTCTGGTGACGGACTTGCCCGGCATTTATTCCCTGTCGCCTTACAGCAGTGAAGAACTGGTTTCGCGGAGGTTTATCTTGGAGGAAAAGCCTACAGGCATTATCAACATAGTAGACGCCACCAACATAGAGAGAAACCTCTATCTGACTATGCAGCTGATAGAACTGGATATTCCTATGGTTTTGGCCCTCAATATGATGGATGAGGTCAGAAATAACGGCGGAACTATACATATAAATGAAATGGAAGAAATGCTGGGTATCCCGGTGGTGCCTATCTCTGCCGCGAAAAATGAAGGAATAGATGAATTGGTAAGCCATGCGTTGCACGTGGCTCAGTATCAGGAGAAACCCAGCAGAAACGACTTTTGTAATAAAGATGAAAACGGCGGAGCCGTACACAGGTGTATCCACGGCATAATGCATCTGATAGAGGACCATGCTGCAGCAGCAGGCATTCCGATCAGGTTTGCTGCAGGAAAGCTGATTGAAGGCGACGGAATGGTGACAGAGGCTCTTAAACTTTCCGATAATGAAAAAGAAATGATGGAACACATCATATCTCAGATGGAGCAGGAAAGAGGCCTTGACAGGGCAGCCGCCATTGCTGATATGAGATTTTCTTTCATAGAAAAGCTGGCAGCAGAGACTGTAGTAAAACCAAAGGAAAGCAAGGAGCACGAGAGAAGCCGCAAGATAGATAAGATATTTACCGGCAAATATACGGCAATTCCGGTATTTATAGGGATAATGGCTCTGGTATTTTGGCTTACGTTTAATGTTATCGGAGCATGGCTCCAGGGGCTTTTAGAAGAGGGAATAGACTATTTGGCGGCGCTCACAGACGGATTTCTTACAGATGCAGGAGTCAACACCGTGCTTCATTCCCTCATCATAGACGGTATTTTTGCAGGTGTCGGCAGCGTTCTGAGCTTTATACCTCTCATAGTAATACTGTTCTTTTTCCTGTCTCTGCTTGAAGACAGCGGATATATGGCAAGAGTAGCCTTTGTAATGGATAAACTGCTGAGAAAGATAGGCCTTTCGGGAAGAAGTATAGTGCCCATGCTTATAGGATTCGGATGTACCGTGCCAGGAGTTATGGCCAGCCGAACTTTGCCTTCTGAGCGTGACAGGAAAATGACCATAATGCTCACTCCGTTTATGAGTTGTACTGCTAAATTGCCTATATATGGCTTTTTTACAGCAGCTTTTTTCCCGGGACATGGAGCTGTGGTCATGATAACACTGTATGTTCTAGGAATTGTTGTGGGCATTTTATGTGCGCTTCTTTTTAAGCGTACCCTCTTTAAAGGAGAAGCAGTGCCTTTTGTTATGGAACTGCCTAATTACAGAATGCCAGGAGCCAAGAATGTCGGTCACTTGCTTTGGGACAAAGCGAAAGACTTTCTCCAGAGAGCTTTTACCGTCATCTTTATAGCTTCGATAATAATATGGTTTTTGAAAACCTTTGACTTTGGATTGAATATAGTTACTGACTCCAAAGACAGCATGTTAGCGGTGATAGCCGGATTCATAGCTCCTTTGTTTGTACCTCTGGGCTTCGGCAATTGGAGGATATCTACAGCGTTGATAGCCGGATTTATGGCTAAAGAAAGCGTTGTATCCACATTGACAGTCTTGTTTGGCGGAACGGAAAGCCTGCTGGCTACACTGACGCCTTTAGATGCAGCCTCTTTGCTGGTATTCTGCTTGCTTTATACTCCTTGTGTGGCGGCCATAGCCTCCATAAAACGGGAACTGGGCGGCAAATGGGCTTTGGGCATTGTGATTTGGCAATGTGCCATAGCTTGGGCAGCAGCATTCTTAATACAGCTTTTAGGTAGCGGACTTGGATTTTAGTGCTTACAGAAAAACAATTTGCCAATGAAAGATTGAAAGTATGGGAAGGTAACGAGGATGATATACACGCCTTTAACTAAAAAAGCCATGCGTATAGCATATTACGCCCACCATGGGCAGGAGGACAAAGGAGGAGTGCCTTACATATTTCATCCCATTCATCTTGCAGAACAGATGGAAGATGAAATTACTACCTGCATTGCGTTGCTTCACGATGTAGCAGAGGATACAGAGGTAACCATAGACAAGCTTGCGGAGATTTTTCCGCCGGAAGTTGTAAATGCGCTAAAGCTTTTGACTCACAGCAGGGACGTCGATTATTTTGATTATATCAAAGCCGTTAAATCCGACCCTTTGGCTAAAAAGGTCAAATTGGCAGATATTGAACATAATTTGGATGAAACACGAACGTGCGAAATAGAAGTATTAAGTACACAAGGTGACGAAGCGTTTTGCCGGCAGCAAAAAATAAAGAGAAGAGAAAAATATAAAAAGGCAAAAGAAATATTAACAGCAAAGTAAGATTATGGCTATGGCGATGATATGGATTGTAAAGAAAGGATTTTTAGTGTAATATGAAGATAAAGGACATGACGTTGGAAAATTACATGGATATTTTGAAGTCTGACTCCCCTGCGCCGGGAGGCGGCGCTGTGAGCGCTCTTACAGGAGCTCAAGGGGCGGCGTTGGTGTCCATGGTGTGCGAACTTACTATTCCTAAGGAAAAATACAGCCAATATAGAGAAACATGTATTGCTATCAGAGATGATATTTTAAAAATATATCAAAAACTGGTTACAGGCATAGATAAAGACGCAGAGGCATTCGGCAGTCTTTCTTCCGCGTTAAAGATGCCAAAAGGAAGTGAAACAGAAAAGGCAGCCAGGAATATAGCCATACAGGAGGCGACAATTGCAGCTACGGAAGCGCCTTATGAAATTATGGAGCTGTGCCTTTCGGGGCTTAAGATAACTGCCGATGCTGTAGGAAATTCCAATCCCAATGTTTCATCGGACTTAGGTGTTGCGGCATTAAATTTTTTAGCAGCAGTTAAAAGCGCTTATCTCAACGTAAAAATAAACCTGCCGGGGATAAAGGAACAAGAAATAAAGCGCCGTTTTGAAACGGTCGACGGAATGATACGAGAAGCGGAGGCATTAGCTGAAAAGATTTATACGAACGTTCTGGGGGCCCTTTAGGGCATAATGCCTTTGAAGAAAGGAATACCTATGGAAGATAAAAAAAATAAACCAAAGAAAAAACAAATATATACTGTCTTGATGTTGATATGCGTAGTGGTATTTTTGTTTGCTTTATACAAAGTGGTAACTATCATCATGGATTACAAAGCTATTGACGATTATTACGACAAAGCCAATGAAGAGTTTGTCACCATAGAAGATGACGGACAGAAAATAAATGTAGATTTTCAGCAATTGAGAGAAATAAACGATGATGTTTCGGGATGGATATACCTTAAAGATACTGATATCAGTTATCCTATACTGCAGGGTCCATCCAATGATTATTACTTGTTTCGGGACTACGAAAAAAATTACCTGGTAGCCGGAAGCATTTTCCTGGATTCTTCCAACCAAAAAGATTTTAGCGACAGCCATACCATAGTTTATGGACATAACATGCATAACGGTTCAATGTTCGGCAGCTTAGATAAGTTTATGGAAGAAGAATACAGAGACGAGCATCCGTATGTTCATATTTTGCTTCCGGATGGAACATGGCACAGGTATGAAATTTTTTCTTCATATATCGCAGACATAGATGACGGTACTTTTACCGTTTTCAGTGATAGCCAGCAAGAATACGATAAATATCTGTCTCTCTGTGAAGAGAAGAATCTCTATAGCAATACTGAGCCTCCTGCCGATGGCGAGAATATATTGACTCTTTCCACCTGCACGGAAGACAGCGATGATTACAAGCGATATGTATTGCAGGCCAAATACGTAGGAGAGGTAGACTCTATTCAGTAATTTACAAGTGAAATGGAACGGCACAACGAAAAGACCCATCCGAATGGATGGGTCTTTTCTGAAAGTGTGTGTGTATTCAATAAAAGAAGGAAAGTTTGCTAAGTTATTAATAATATTAATGTTAATATTAATATTATTAGCATAACTATATTACCACGTATAAGTGGAAAAGTCAACAAATTCCCATGCAATTTTATCGCCTTCTTGCAAAATTTGTTCATCGGCGCCTACAGAAACGGATTCTCCGTTGATAGTATATATCCACCCGGTAGTATCCGCATAGTCTCCTTCGTTAAGCCCAAGCATTCCGGTGATGTATCCTCCTGCTGAGTCTATGGTTATATCCAGCTCGTTGGCGACACAAAATATTTGGGTGGCTTCTAAAACTGAAGTTCCTTCCTCTACTGTAAATTCAGTTTCTTCGATAGCCTCAAAATCCGCAGCTTCAACATCGTCGTTTTCGCTGTCGGAGAATGAAATTGAAACGTCGATAGGATTCACTATATCCTCGTTGCCGGTATCTTTTGGCTCGCCGGAACATGAAACCAGAGCAAAGGAAAGAATAAAAACACATAAAACCGATAAAACTTTTTTCATTATTACCTCCTATTGATAAACAACAATGCCGTCAATGATTGTCATTACAGCTTTTTCTTCGGGGAGCCCGTCGCATGTATGTTGGTAAGGATTTGATTCAAATACGGCAATATCTGCGAACTTTCCTATTTCAATCGTCCCCAGCTTATCAGAGCAATTTATAATCAACGAAGCGTTTTGCCATTGCTCGTCTTTAAATTCCCGGGATATACAGAATATGCTGTCAGAATACATAAGCTCTTTTTTCATATCATCCGGCAAATTGTCTGAAGATTCAACGGCAAGCATTACTCTATATCCTTTTCCTCGGACATGTTCACAAGCCATATATGCTTTTTCTAAATCTGTTTTATCTTTAGCTTGCAGATAAATGTCAAATCCCTTATCAGCAACCTGTTCCAATATTGTATTAAGCGCTTTTTGAGAAAAATCCATAGGGCAGCTTTCGCCGTCCAAGATTACCAGCAGCAGTTTGGCGTTGAAAAAATCGCCGATTTCATTACATGTGGTTTTCATCTGCATAAGCTGGTGAATGAGATTTTTCGGAAGAACAGGCCTGTTGATATAGTAGGAACTGAAAAATCTTTGGCACAATAAATTTTCGTTATAAAGACTTATAAGGCAGTCCCTGTATATGGATTCAAAATAATCGGGCGCGCCCAGACTGAGAACAGACGTTATACCTCGTTGCGCGTTTTTCATCATCGATTCAGAAACATCCTGCTCTATTTCTTCAAAATCGAAAGGTATGAGCAAATTTAATATATAAGGTGTGGTTATATATTGAACCATCTCTTCTTCAGCAGTCTGATTTATGATTTGGGCTGCCTGAGAGTTATAGATACAAGATATGTTGTTGCGACAAAGAAAAACAGCAGGTTTATCAGGGCAAGCCAAATCCAGAAAACCGGACATGGCGCTTATATCATGAAGAAGATCTTCTTCAAATATTCCCTCATTGTATCCAAATCCAAAGATAATGTCGCTGTCTTCGTGAAGAGCTTTCCATGAGGATATTAGGGACAAAAGCTCATCTTTAGAATTGCAGCCTGTAAGGTCCAAGTATTTATCCCGGAAGACTTTCAACGCAGGAGAGTCCCACAACGAAGTAAAGCCCGGAACTGCATATTTGCCTTGCAGATCTATTACTTGTGTTTCTTTATTTATAAAAATTTCAATATCCTCGCAGCTGCCAACTGCCGCGATTTTTCCATCTTTACATGCAACAGCTTCCACTTGCGGAAGATTGGCATCTTGCGTGATTATTTTTCCGTTTTTCAGAACCAGGTCTGCGGCAAGATTTTTTTTGAAAAAGCCAAATGCCATACTTTATCCTCCTGCATAAGTTTAAAACTGTCTTTAAAAATATATTACCATAAAAAAATGCAATATGATATACTTAAATTTAACAAAAAGGAGAAACTTTATGTACACTACAGAACATTTTGAAAAAGAAGTCCGCATAGACGAATATCTGAAAAATTATGTAAACGTGGAGGAATTCATACAATATTGCAGAGAATGCCCCAATTACGGAAATGTATGGTCATGCCCTCCGTATGACTTTGATCCTTACCGTTATTGGTCGCAATTTTCTACTTTTTATATAACAGCCACTAAAATAAATTTTGTGTCTGAAGTGGACGAAGACGAGAGCAAGCGGATCATGTCAGAAGTTAAAGAGCAAATAAGTAAAAGGCTTTATGACATGGAAAAGTGTTATCCCGATTCAGTGAGCTTAAGCGCCGGAAGCTGCAGCCTTTGCAGAGATATGGGATGCACTCGCAAGTCTAATCAGCCATGCAGGCATCCTGAGCTGATGAGATATTCCATAGAGTCGCTGGGAGGCAATGTGGGGTTGACTGTCAGCAAGCTTATGGGTATAGAGCTGGAATGGGTCACAGAAGGCAAAGTTCCTTCATATTTTGTTTTGGTAGGGGGACTTCTCAAGAAATGATGGAGAAAATAGAGCAGACGGAGAAAATACAAAAAATAAAAGAAATAATACATAGATGCTTGAAGGAAAACGGCAGGATGAAGTTGGCCATAGACGGTATGGCCGCCTCAGGGAAAAGCACTTTGGCCTGTAAACTTGCGGAAGAGTTTGGCGGAGAAGTAATTCATATGGATGATTTTTTTCTTCCCATGGATCTGAGGACGGCAGAAAGGCTGGAAGAACCGGGAGGAAACGTTCATTATGAGAGGTTCTCTGCTGAAGTGGCGGGTTGTTTGAGAAATGAGGAGTCCTTTGACTACGGTGTGTTCAGTTGTAGGCAGATGGCAGTGGTGGAGAAAAGACATATAAGCAATAACGGATTTGTAATAGTAGAAGGTGCATATTCACTTCGCCCTGACTTTAGAGATATTTATGACTTTAAAATCTTCATGACGGTGGAGCGTGATGTTCAGCAGCAAAGGATATTGAACAGAAACGGCGATTCCGGACTGGCGGTTTTTAATCAGCGTTGGATACCGCTGGAGGAAAAGTATTTTAATGAACTTAAGCCTGATAAGGCTGCGGACATGATAATTTAGCCTATTTTCATGTTTTAAGATAGAAGGTGATTTTCATTGCACAATTCAATGTCTCAGGATGAGAAATATCAGATGATGACTCAAACGCCCATACCTGCTCTGATAGGGCGACTTTCAGTGCCTACTATTATAAGCATGATGGTCACTTCTTTTTATAATATGGCCGACACTTTTTTTGTAGGCAAAATAGACACCAGCGCAACTGCAGCAGTAGGCATAGTTTTCCCTGTAATGGCTATAATCCAGGCGTTGGGATTCTTTTGCGGCCATGGTTCAGGTAATTCCATTTCTCGAAAGCTTGGTTCAAAGGATACCAAATCTGCAGAGGAACTTGCTGCCACAGGTTTTTTCGCTGCTCTGCTGCTGGGCACGGTGGTAATGATATTCGGGTTGATTTTTCTCAATCCGCTTTCTCTTTTGCTTGGCTCCACTCAGACTATTCTGCCGTATACAAAAGAATACCTGGGAATCATATTAATAGGCGCTCCATATATGACTTCTCAACTGGTGCTAAATAATCAGATTCGTTTTCAAGGAAATGCATTTTATTCGATGATAGGCATTTCTGTCGGTGCGATTTTGAACATAGCGCTGGACCCATTATTTATATTTGTCTTTGACATGGGTATAGCCGGTGCGGCTTGGGCAACTATTTTGAGTCAGATGGTCAGCTTTATACTGCTTTTGATAGGAGTGAAAATTTCAGGTTGCATACCTATTCGCATAAAAAATGTACGCTTTTCTTTCTATAGACTTCGTGAAATCACAGGAGGCGGGCTGCCTTCGCTGTTTCGCCAGGGGCTGGGCAGTCTTGCTACTATGACGCTTAACATAGCGGCCAACCCGTATGGAGACGCAGCTATCGCAGCCATGTCGGTAGTATCCCGTATAACCATGTTTGCCAATTCTGCCGTTATAGGGTTTGGGCAAGGTTTTCAGCCTGTATGCGGATTTAATTACGGCGCAAAAAAATATGATCGTGTAAAAGAAGCCTTTTGGTTTTGCGTTAAGTTCTCGACAGTATTTCTTGTGATAGTTTCTGCCCTCGGAGCTATATTCTCAGAACAGTTAATTGAGATATTTCGTAAGGACCCGGAAGTGGTTGCAATAGGCCAAGTGGCACTGTGCTGTCAGTGCGCTACTTTTGCACTTACCGGTTGGATTACGTTGAACAATATGATGATGCAGACCATTGGAAAAACCTTCTATGCCACCATACTGGCGGCATCGCGTCAAGGCTTGTTTTTTATACCGGCACTGTTGATTCTGCCGCTTTTCTTAGATTTGTTTGGTATTCAGATCGCTCAGGCTTGCGCTGATGTATGTACTTTTGCCATAACTACTTTTATTTATACAAAAGTTATGAAACAGATGGATCATGAAATGTATAACGATGAGGCTGCCAGAAGGATGATGAATAAGCCCCATAAAAAATGAGCAGATTTTTATAAAAACAACTGATAAAAAACCTCTGTTGAGCCTTGAGTTTAGCTTCGACAGAGGTTTTTGGAATTTATTGGAACTATTTTACGTAGACTTTAGGAAGCCTTTGACCGAAGGCACATACTATTTCATAACTTATGGTGCCGGTGGCCTTGGCGATATCCTCGGCCGATATGGTGTTTTTTCCGTCGCTGCCCATGATAATGACCTCATCGCCGACCTTCACATCAGGCACATCTGTAACATCTACCATGCATTGGTCCATGCAAATGTTTCCAGCAACAGGTGCAACGCAGCCGTTCACCAAAACTTTTGCGTATTGAGAGTAAGGTCGAGGATAGCCGTCGGCATATCCGAGAGCAAGGGTTGCTATTTTGCTTGGCCTTTCTGAGATGAACTTTCTTCCGTAGCCTACTGAAAATCCTTCAGGGACGTCTTTCAGATGAATTATGTTAGCTTTTACTGACATAACAGGTTTTATAGCCAGTTTATTTATGTCTACTTCGTCTGATGGATAGCATCCGTAAAGTATGATGCCGGGACGGCATGCGTCGAAATGTACCGTCGGCAGTTCCATAATTGAGGCGCTGTTGGCAAGAGTTCTCATAGGAATGTCGATACCGGCAGAGACGACGGCTTTATAGAATTTGTTATATTTCTCTTCTTGCAGGTGAGAAAAAGTTTTATCCGCGGCATCTGCCGTAGACATATGAGAAAACATGCCCTTGATTTTAAAATTAGAAAGAGAGGCGATCTTTTTTATATCTTGTACCGCTTCATCTATTTCGTCTGCCAGATAGCCTATTCTTCCCATACCCGTATCTACTGCGATGAGGCCTTGTATGGTCTTGCCTGCAGCCCTGGCCTGAGCGTCTATGGCTGCGGCGTTTTCGTAGTCGCACACTACAGGAGTCAGATCGTATGTAACCAATGTATCTGCGTAAATACTTGGTGTAAGTCCTAAAATAATGATTTCTTCTTTTGCTCCTGCGTCACGGAGGGTGATGGCCTCATGGAGAGTAGCTACTGCAAAAGTCTTGCAGCCGTTTTCTCTCAATACTTCAGCGACTTTGATACTGCCATGGCCGTAAGCGTCGGCTTTTATGACGCCTATAAGCTCCCTCTGACCTATTTTGGCCTTTATATTTTTAATGTTAAAATCCAGATTGTTCAAATTGATCTCTGCCCATGCAGGTCTTAAAGCGTTTTTGTACATTATAATTTTATCTCCTTTCCCGATTTTGGAAATACAACTTTATTATATATTCCGCCAATTTACTTTTCAAGGCAAAGGAGATTTTACAATTAAAAATATTGAATAAAATCGGGAAATAAAGTATTCTATCTTGAGAAGATATTTTTCAAGGAGAAAAGAGATGGAAAGAGATAGCTTCAGAAGCAGGCGGGGCTTTATAATAGCATGTATAGGCTCTGCTGTCGGAATGGGTAACATATGGCTGTTTCCGGCTAGGGTTTCGGCTTATGGCGGAGCAGCATTTTTGATACCGTATTTTATATGCGTAGCCTTTTTGGGATTCACAGGAGTAATTGGTGAGATGGCTTTTGGACGTGCTATGGGATCAGGTCCCATGGGAGCTTTCGGGAAGGCCATGCAGACGCGTGGCAAAAGCAAGTCTGTAGGAGAAGCGCTGGCGATGGTTCCTGTTCTTGGAAGCTTTGCTCTTGCTATAGGATACTCTGTTGTAGTCGGATGGAGTTTTAAGTATATATTCATGTCTATCAACGGCAATCTGTTTGATGCTGCAGGTGTGGAGGAATTGGCAGGAACCTTTGGCAGCGTGTCATCGTCTTTTGGCAATGTGGGATGGCATGTAATTGTTCTTATAATAACTTTCGTCATAATGATATACGGTATAGCATCAGGAATAGAAAAGGCCAACAAGATTATGATGCCTCTGTTCTTTTTGATGTTCATAGGTATGGCTGTATATATAGCTACTTTGCCTGGAGCTTCAGAAGGCTATAGATATTTGGCAAATCCTGATTGGAGCGTGCTTGCCCAACCTGAGACCTGGGTATACGCTTTGGGCCAGGCATTTTTCTCCTTGTCTCTTGCAGGCTCAGGTACGCTGGTATATGGCTCATATTTAAAAAAGACTGAGGACATTCCTTTCTGCGCCAGAAACGTAGCCATATGGGATACTATGGCAGCCATGGTGGCAGCTATTACTATAATACCTGCTATGGCAACAGCGGGACAGGAATTAACTGAAGGCGGTCCAGGGCTGATGTTTATTTATCTCCCTAATGTATTCCTGGAAATGCCGGGCGGAAGGGTCGTAAGCATTATCTTTTTCGTTGCTGTAGCTTTCGCAGGGCTCACTTCCCTGGTCAATCTCTTTGAGACACCGGTTGAGGCTTTGCAGGGCAAATTGAACCTTTCCAGGAAAAAGGCCGTTGTTGTCATAGGAATTATAGGAAGCGTGGTTGCTTTGTGTATAGAAGGAATAGTTTCAGGCTGGATGGATGTATGCTCTATATATCTTTGCCCTATAGGCGCTCTGCTGGCGGGAATAATGTTCTATTGGATATGCGGAAAGGATTTTGTCAGAGAGCAGATAGATCAGGGGGCTCAAAGGAAGCTGGGCAGCTGGTATGAGTGGGCCAGCAAATACGTATTCTGCGGATTGACCATAGTAGTTTTGATAATGGGAACCATTTGGGGCGGAATAGGTTAGAGAAAAGCGAGGGGTTGGCTCAAAATGAGCCAGCCTCCTCAGACCTTAGACAAACCCGCTAAGTCAGTATGCCCGGAGCATACGTGATTGTTTGATATGGTGTGCGCAATGAGCTGCTGACAAAATTTCAAAAATATTCAAATTTTATCATCATCGGAAGATCTGCTTCTTTTCACGCCTACAACGTACGAAAAGAAAAAGTAAAAGAAACCCCCGGACATTCATACAATCTGTCCGGGGGTTGTATACGACCTAAAGGGGCTGTCGCAAGACAGCCCTATTTTTGTAAACTCTAAAAAATTTGCCATTATCTGCACGTTGATAATACCGCAATAAATTATAATCTTTCCATGCCGGAATTTATATCGTGCTTAACTCTGTCGTGTTCTTCTGCTGCTTTGGCGCTGTTCCACTGATCCATAGTGCCAACCAGATAGCCTGTGATTCTGCGGATCCTCTCAAAAGGAACGTGCTCAAACTCGTAATTTAAGTCTGCGAAGTCACCATCAATATTAATGTCCAGAGATTTTAACTTTCTGTTATATTTGCCTTCCAGATACTCTACGTATGCCTGACTCTCTGCTGCAGGCGCATTTCCTGTAATTTGTATACTCATAATTTCACACTCCTTTTTTAAACGACTAGATTTATTATACACACATATATTGTGTATTTAAACCCTAAAATTAAAAAAATACACAATAATTAGTTACCTTTTTATATCAAGCATAGCAAAAGATTTTATTTCATATTATTTTACCAGGGGAGGTACGATATGAACGGACAGTATTTTATGCAGCTTTTAAATCAGCTTATGAAAAAAAACAATCAGGGCATATTCGCTCACGATGAGACATGCAGCAGATGGCATAAGGAAACTAATATTGAAATACTGAAGAGATTTTGCAGAGAGGGATATCCCATGGCGCAAAAGTACGGCCATTTTATCATAGGAAACAGTCAGAATAAAAGTTATATAGGAATCCCGGGAAGGTTTATGAAGGACGAACAGCCTGCAGGAGGCACCACCGGGTTTACTTTGTGGCAGCCTCTTAGAGGTGGAGAAGAAATGTATGATAGTTTGGATGAAATGGACGATGAAACGGCTGAATTGGTCTATGGATATTGGATTGCGTGTATAGATAATAACACTTTAAAAATAAGTGAAGCGTAAAACGGGATTGCCGGTTCAATGGCAAATCGCAGCATAACGATAAATCCCAAGGCCTTGTTTTATCCTTGGGATTTGTCGGGAATTTTATTTGAATATCTTATGCAGCAATTCTTCAAAACGCTCCTTGAAAAGCTTGTGATTCTGCGGAATTGCATGGATGTTTGATGCTTCTTCGATGGCTTTCGTCATCAAAAGCTGCTGACAGTCGATCTTCTTTTGACCATCGGAGACTTCTATTTCCGAATAAGTACCGTCTGCCTCAAGTTGACGCCCTTTTGTGTTATCTGCAAGACAAGCGTCAAGAATTTCTCTGATTTTTTTCTTACATTCAGCATCGAAGACCGGACAAGCCACTTCGATTCGACGTTCGGTATTTCTCGTCATAAAGTCTGCAGAAGAAATATACATTTTTTCCTCATCGCCGCTGCCGAAACAATAAACTCTTGAATGCTCCAGAAATCTGCCGACTATGCTTTTTATAGTTATGTTTTCTGTCTTTCCCGGTATGCCCGGAAGTATGCAGCAGATACCTCTTACAATCATCTGTATCTTCACGCCGGCACAAGACGCCTGTTTAAGCTTTTCGATGATATCTATATCCGTAATGGAGTTTAGCTTAAGGAGAATACGGCCTTCGGCGCCTTTGGCGATTTCTTTGTTTATGAGTTCGATTATGGATGATTTTAAGTATTTGGGAGAAACCAAAAAATGCTCATATCTGTCGCTTGGTTGACCTATGGCCATATTCTTGAAAAACAGAGCAGCGTCACTTCCTATGGATTGATTGGCAGTAATCAAAGAAATGTCTGTATATTGTTTTGCTGTTTTTTCGTTGTAATTACCTGTACCTATTTGGGTAATGTAGTGAATTCCTGTCTTATCATGGAGAGTGATTTGGCAGACCTTAGAATGCACTTTATAATCCTCAAAACCGTATATTACCCTGCAACCGGCTTCCTCCAGCCTTTCTGACCAGTCGATATTGTTCTGCTCGTCAAATCTGGCTCTCAGCTCAATGATTACTGTCACGTCTTTGCCGTTTTCTGCAGCTTGACAAAGGTATTCCACTATTTTAGCATGACTTGCCAGCCTATAAATCGTTATTTTTATGGAAACTACCGATGAGTTTACAGAAGCTTCTTTCAAAAGCTGTACAAAGGGATCCATAGATTGATATGGATAAGAAAGCACCACATCTTTTTGACGAATTTGCTTAATAATGCTTTGAGACATATCAAGCTGAGGGCTTTTTTGCGGTGTGAAGTGACTATAGGATAAAGCCAGAGCCTTATCTTCAGTAAGCTGACCTTCCAGACCGAAAACATAGTCCATCTTAAATGGCAGTCCTGTAATATATACTTGTTTCGGGAGTATGCCGATTTTTTCTATAAGATAATGCAAAAATCTATTGCTTACATTATTAGAAAGCTCTAATCGCACAGCGCCTAAACGGGCTCTCTGTTTTAGAACTTTTTTCATTTTTTTTCGGAAATCCGCTCCAAAGTCAAATTCCTCGTCTCCGGGATTAATATCGGCATTTCTTGTAACACAGAAGCTGACTTTCTCTTTAATTCTGTAATTGGAGAAAATTTCTCCAAGGTGTTCAGCGATTACCTCTTCAGTGCGAATGTATCTGCAATCATCGCCTTTTAAGTACAATATGGGTGGTACGATGGCAGGTACTGGTATTACAGCAAACACATCGTGATTTTTTGCATCCAGCATAGCGCCGATATGAACGGTTTTATTGGCCAGATGCGGAAAAGGGTGGTGTTCATCCACTATTTGAGGGGATAGTACCGGCTCTATGTATTCGCTGAAATATTTTTTCAGTTGTTTCTTTTCACTTTCTTCCAGTTCTTTGTATGAAAGGTTATAAATACCATGCACTCTCAGCTGCTTTTCCAGGTCTTCATATATACGCTCCCTTTTTTCATAAAGAACGCCTACTGCATCATAAATGGCTGCCAGCTGTTGTTCTGCATTCATACCGGATTTATTGTCAACAGAGCTTTCTTTAAGATTCATAAGTTCCGTTAAACTTCCGACTCGTATCATAAAAAATTCATCTAAATTGCTGGTGAAGATGGAAACAAATTTAAGTCTCTCCAAAAGCGGCACTGTTTCATCTGAGGCTTCGTCCAGAACTCTTTCATTAAACTTAAGCCAGGACAATTCTCTGTTCTGCGTATATTCTCTAACCATTAAGAACACCTGCTTTCTGCAATTGATAATATAAATAGCCCTCTCTGACACCACAGCTGCTGGTTACTATATCCTTGCCGCCGAAATATTTGGAGACAGTATATAAAACCACGACTCCGGGCAATAATGTATGAATTCTTTCAGGGGCAGTTTTTAATATCAGCTGTGTTAATTGCTCTTTTTCATATCTTGAAGTCAATAGACTTTTTAAGAAATATCGTTTATACGAAGCATTATTTTTTTCTTTCTGATATAGACTGTTATAAAGCTTTAGCGCTGCTCTGGCAGAACCGCCGACAGCGCAGATGACCGGTCGCTTATCTCTTTTCTTGTCATATTCTTCAAAGCCCAGAGCGCTCACTTGTTTTTTTACATCCAACGAAATTTCCTTAATCTCTTCTCTTGTAGGCAGCAGCTCTTTTACATAATTATTATATAAATTAAGAGAGCCTATGTTGATGGATTCAGCAGCTTGTGGCTTCCCATTTTTGTAAATCAGGATTTCCGTGCTGCCGCCGCCGATGTCTACCAAAACGCCATCTATGTTTGTCAGTTGACAGGAGGCGCCGTAGTAGTCAAAGAAAGCTTCTTCTTTTCCGGTGAGAACCTGAATCTGCAATCCGCAGCGTTCTTGAATTTCTTCCAGTACCTGACTGGAATTACTGATGTTTCTCAGAGATGCAGTAGCAAAAGGATAGATACCGTTAAAATTAAAAGTATCTATGAGTATACGAATTTCAGATAAAATATCGATACAAAGGTCTATGCCTTCTCTGCTCAGAGCACCATCCGGCTGAACATAGCCTGCCAGCCCGGCAGAATATTTTTTGTTTAAAACCGGTGTGAGCTTTTCCCCTTCCAGATGAAAAACCACCGCTCTAATAGTATTTGAACCTATATCAATAACTAAATACATGCTTTACATCCTTTCTTTTCAATAAACTCATTATATCTAAAATATGTAAAATCTATTCTTATGTTTGGGTAAAAGCTTTGTAAATATTCTTATAAATGTTATACTGTTATAAAAAGAAAGACGCAATTTTATCCCTTGGTCGTAATAAAAATTAAAGAGGAAAAATAAAACATGATAAAGCATAAAAAAAACAGAAGTTTAATTGTCTTTGCTTTTATAGTTTATCTCATCGTATTAATCTGGATAATAGTATTTAAGATGTGCATCAGTCTGGAAGAGTTGGTTTGCGCAAGAAGTATCAATTGGATTCCTTTTTATTATAATCAATATGTCGGATTTGGATTTCATCTCAGGGATATCATGGGCAACATTATAATCTTCATGCCTTTTGGCATTTTTGTAAGTCTCCTGAGAAGTGAATGGTCCTTATTTAAAAAGGTTGCCCCTGTTTTTTGTACCAGCGTGGCATTTGAGATTATACAGTTTATAACCGGATGGGGAGCTGCCGATACGACTGATGTTATTACCAATACAGTCGGCGGGATAATGGGAATCGGCCTTTATATCTTGATTAAAAAATTTTTCGGTAATCACGCTAAAAAAGGCCAATAGGATTTGGGAGTAATGTACCTTGTAAACCTACAGGAGTAATGTACCTTGTATTCAAAATGCAGTTGAATTCCGATATAAAATATGATAAACTTATGAAATGTATGGAAAAGTTTATGTTGGAGGCTCTGAAAGAAGCAGAAAAGGCCAGAGACAAGGGAGAAGTTCCCATAGGAGCTGTCATAGTCAAGGATGGCGTGATAATAGGAAGAGGTCATAATTTGACTGAGTCAGCCAAGGATCCCACCGCTCACGCTGAGATATTGGCAATAAGACAGGCGGCAGCTGCTTTAGGAGGATGGAGACTTTTTGGCAGCCAAATGTATGTGACAGCAGAACCGTGCGCCATGTGTGCCGGGGCTATTGTCTGGGCCAGAATAGAGACGTTGTACATAGGAACCATGGACCCCAAAGCCGGGGCATGTGGCTCAGTATTCAACATACCGCAGGAAGAGCGACTCAATCATAGAGTAAATATACACACAGGGCTTATGCAGGAAGAATGCAGCATGATTTTGAAGGATTTCTTCAAAGCCCTTAGAAAAACAAAAGAACAGAAATCGGAGGACGTAGAACGATGAAAAAAATCGGTGCGATTTTTACTCTAGCAGCACTTGTATTGGTCATGTCAATATCTGTGTGCTTTGCTGACAGCGGTCAGCTGGTGCTTAATGACTCATACCCGAGAGACGGCTCAACAGGAGCTTCCATAGAAAATCTCGGGGTTAAGCTTTATTTTGACGGTGACATGTCTGAAGAAAAAGCCGGAAAAACCAATGACGGCGTATTTCAGTTATATGACAGCGAGGGCAAGGAGCTGCCTACCAGAGTAATCTATAATTCCGATGAGCAGGGAGTAGTTCTGGTCCTTTTGGATATGAATGCCGAAGAAAAGGTTACGGTACAAAGCAACAGCGAATATACACTTAAGATTTCAGGAGAACTGGTAGACGACAACGGCAAACAGCTGGGCGAAGACCAGGAGATAACCTTCAGGACTCTCAATCAAACCACCAACACCATGATCAGCGTCGGCATGATGGTAGTCATGTTTGTAGTTATGATAGCAGCAACATCCAAAGCCGCTAAAAAACAGGTAGAAGAAGAGAGAAAGAAACAAAACAAGGTTAATCCGTATAAAGAAGCCAAAAAGACAGGAAAATCTGTAGAAGAAATAGTCGAAAAGGATCAGAAGAGAAAGGCTAAAGAGGCTGAAAAAGCTGCTAAAAAAGCTGCTGAGGAAGAGGATGAATACGAAGACAACGATAATTATAAAGTAAAACGCAGACATTCCGCATCAGAAGCAGGAAGCAAATATGTAGCAGAAAGACGTGCCGCTGCTGAAGAAGAAAGAGCCAAAGCAGCAGCTATAGAGGCCAAGAGAAAAGCCGCTGCTAAAAAGAAAAGGAAAAAGAAATAAACCAGCAGTTAAATAAAAATGAGAGGCTCACCTCTCATTTTTGCTAAGGTGAAAAGATGGCAAAAGAAATAGTAAGGTCCTGCGCTAAAATAAATCTGTCATTGGATATAAGCGGTGTAAGGCAAGATGGATATCACACAGTTGAAACTGTCATGCAGAAAATATCTCTTTTTGATGAAGTTTCTGTCGACTGGATTCCTGATAACGGAGAAGAAATTGTTATTTGCCTTGACAGCAACAAACCGTTTCTTCCTGTAGATGGCAGAAATATTGCCTACAAAGCGGCATCATTAATGGCCGAAAGGTTTGGAAACAATGTAGGCGGAGGAAAATTGAAAATTTATCTTAATAAACATATACCTGTGTCAGCAGGCCTGGCCGGAGGAAGCGGCAATGGCGCCGCAGTAATGACTGCTCTAAACCGTCTGTGGAAAATAGGATTAAGCACAAAGAACATGTGCAAGCTGGGCGCAGACCTGGGGGCAGATGTACCGTTTTGTTTGCTCACCCAAAACAGTCAATATGGATGTGCTTTGGGAAGCGGTACCGGAGCAGATTTAACAGTAATAAAATCCAGATTCAGGAAATTCGTTTTGCTGGTCAAACCGGCATTTGGAGTATCTACAAAAGAAGTATATCAGGGCATAGACAATTGCGATATTAAAAAAAGACCGGATACAAAGAGATTGATGGAAGCTCTCAAGCAGGGAGATAAGGAAGATATATATTCTCAAATGATAAATATATTGGAGCTTTATACGCTGAACAAATATACAGAAGTACAATTTATTAAGAAAACAGTGGAAGAAGAAACTTCTGCGGAAAAAGTTCTTATGACTGGCAGCGGGCCTACGGTTTTTGCTTTTTTTCCAAACATAGGTGAGACCAAGAAAGCTTGTTTGTATATGAGAAAAAAAGGTTATGAAGCTTATTGGGCGAGGACTTTATAGCAAGTGCAGGAGAAATGGAGGAGACAGATGATAAACTTTGACCTACAAAATCACAGACCACTGCGAGAAATAGTATACGAAGAACTGAAAAGAGAAATTCTCGTAGGCGAAATCGCACCGGGTACCAGGATGATGGAGATCGAGCTTGCAGATGAGATGGGTGTGAGTAGGACACCGGTAAGAGAGGCCATAAGGAAGCTGGAAAAAGAAGGTCTCGTTACAATTGAACCGAGAAAAGGAGCATATGCATCGGATGTATCCATAAAGGATATGGTAGATGTCTTGGAAGTACGTGAGGATTTGGAAGCTATGGCCGCAGCCATGGCCGCACAAAAGGTGAATAAAGATGAAAAACAGGCTTTAATAGAAGCAACTATGGAATATAAAGAAGCTGTTGAATCTGAACGTACGGAGGATATAATAAGGTGCGATGAAAAATTTCATCAGCTTATAGTCAATTGCAGCGGCAACAAAACGCTGGTTCAGCTGTTTTCACAGGTGCAGGAATTGGCGCTCAGATTCAGATATCTTTACTATGACGATTTTTCCAGATATGAAAGAATGCCAATGGAGCACAGGGAAATAGAAGAAGCTATTCTCAGTGGGGATTATGAGAAGGCTAGAGTAGCAGCAGGGGAACATGTGAAAAAACTCAAACAATTTGTTATCGATGAAGGAGAAAAGATTTTTCAAAACACGCAGAAAAAATAAAGCAGGGGATAAGGATGAGATTTATTAAAAAAACAATAACGTTATTACTTGTCTTAGCGTTATTGGCAGTGGGATATACAGTATATAAAGGGTGGAGCTTGTACAAGGATGTGACCGATGAAGTTTCTGTTGAGCAGAAAGTTGAGGACATCCGCTCTCAGCAGCATTATACTGAATATGAGGAACTGCCGGAAACTTATGTACAAGCAGTAATAGCAGGGGAGGATAAACGCTTCAGAGACCACGGCGGATTTGACATTATTGCCACCGGAAGGGCGGTATTGCAAAACATAAAAGCAGGAGAGATGATACAAGGGGGCAGCACTATAACTCAGCAGCTGGCGCGCAACATGTATTTTGACCAGGACAAAGACCTTGTCCGCAAGATAGCTGAGGTATTTGTGGCTTTTGAGATAGAGGACAAATACGACAAAGATGAAATTTTAGAGTTATATGTAAACACTATTTATTTCGGGTCCGGCTATTATAATATATACGATGCCAGCCAAGGTTATTTTGGTAAAGAGCCTTCAGCGCTTTCTGACTACGAGGCCACAATGCTGGCCGGCATACCCAACGCCCCGTCGGTATATGATTTAAATGTTAATCCTGATCTGGCAGAACAGAGACGACAGCAGATAATCACGTGCATGGTCAAAGAGGGATACATAGAAGAAGGCGAAATCGAATAATAAAACGAAGCCCGATGGCTGAGCCCAGTTTGAACTGGGCTTTTGTTATGTGTGGAGAGCAGAAGACCGCTTCGCAGAAGAACGTTATGGAAAAGCCTGCTGACAAAAAATCAGTTCTTTAAAATTTTTACATCGTTATAAAAAATAAAGGATTTTGTCAGCGCCAACCATCACGTTGAGGTGTTTTATGCAAAGTACCGAGAGACCATATTTCAATGGTCTCTTTTTTTAGTGCTCTATTCTGAGCTCTTTTTCTGCAAAACTCTTTTTCTGCAGAGTTGTCAGAGCTCTTTGACTACTGCTCCGGTGAAGTGATTTTAAGACCGACTATGCCCACCAGCAATAGGCAAGCAAAGAATATTCTGGCTGCAGTGGCAGGTTCCTTGAATAATATGATACCCACTATGACTGCACCCAGCGCGCCGATACCTGTCCATATGGCATATGACGTTCCCAGGGGCAGAGTTTTGGTAGCCTGTGACAAGAAAACAAAGCTGAGTATCATCCCTATGATAGTAGGAATAGTAAACTTGAGCACCGTAAATCCTTCTGAGAGCTTGAGACAGACTGACCAGAAAACCTCCAAGCCTCCGGCGATAAATAGAAAAATCCAAGCCATAAAAAACCTCCTTGTGCACCGGGAGAAAATAATTCAATCAGAGCAGGCTAAGGAAAAGGCTCCGGTTGAATACAGTCAATAAAAAAATGCCGGCACTTTGTATCTCCAACGGCCTACTGATACAAAATCCAACATTCTGGTTTACCCGGCGGCAAATAGTATTATTTTCTGCAGTTTATGATATCAAAATCTTCCTTATCTGTCAACGAATTTATATATAAGTGCTGAACCTATGTAAGAATTGAGACTAAAAATGAACTGAGAAAGGCGTACGTACACAGTAAAAATTCCTTTGTGCGCAAACTCCTGTTCATAATATGAAAAAATAGTCCAAAATGCGGAATTTTTTCTTATTTTGTTGACAACAGAAAATTTTGACGGTACAATACGAAAAATTCAAAATAAGAAACATTTGTTCACATTATGAACAGGCTGAAAAGTGCTTGTAAATAATAGCGAAAGGATAGGAAAAATGATTAAGCCTCCGGTTTTAAAAAAAGGCGATACCATAGGAGTTATATCTCCGGCCAGCCCTTCAGAATCAAAAAGTGAAATCATAAGAGCACAAGAGACTCTGGAAGATATGGGATATAAAGTCGTCATTGGAAAAAATGTCAACAAACAGAAAGGCTTTGTGGCAGCCAGCGAAGATGAGCGTGCTTGGGACTTGAATTATATGTTTAAAAACGACGGGATAGATGCCGTATTTGTAACCCAAGGCGGATAGGGTTCCGCACAGATACTCGATAAGATAGATTACGAGGCTATTAAAAAAAGTCCCAAGATATTCACAGGATTCAGCGACATTACATCATTACATTTAGCCATGAATAAGTTTTCAAATCTCATGACTTTTCATGGACCGGGAATGGCCAGATTTAATTCCGAAGATTTGACAGAATATACAAAGAAACAATTTTTTAAGGCGATAGCCGGCACAGCGCCTCTGGGGAAAATAGAGTTGGCTGATGAGAAAAAATGGCTGAATTCCATAGTGCCTGGAAAATGCGAGGGGCAGTTGATCGGTGGGAATATGACTCTCATATGTGCCAGCCTTGGGACTCCTTATGAAATTGACTGCAGGGGGAAAATATTGCTTTTGGAAGAAGTGGACACAGAACCTTGGGTAATTGACCACATGCTCAGTCATTTGCGCAATGCAGGAAAATTAAATGACGCAGCAGGATTTCTGATAGGACAGTGCCATGGATGCAGACCATTCGAACATAATCCGGGATATTACTGCGATATCAGCATCGAGGATGTTTTTGAATATTACTTTAAACCCATTGGAAAACCTGCATTATATGGGCTTCCTTTGGGACACACAGATGACTTGGCAACATTGCCTTTGGGTGCGTTTTGTATGCTTGATTCGACAACTAAGACCTTTGAGGTATTGGAAAGCGCAGTAACAGGATAGTTTACCCGGCAGGGGAACATATGGTCACAACACCGACAGAAGCGGGTGACAATATATACTTTAGGATGGAGTATGGTTAAGAAAGGAAGATAGCTATGAAAAAGACTAAAAAGATTTTAGCTGTAATTGTCATAATGACAATGGTATTGAGCATTTCATCTTGCGGACAAAAAGGTGAAAGCAGCGATGAAGTCATCTACAACATAGCGACTACACAAGGGTATGATACGTTTAATTTTTTCACCACTGAAAGCGATTTAGTGGCAGACTGGCTGGGTGTTTGTTATGATTCCCTGATAGGATATGACAAAGACTATAACGCAATCCCAAAAGTTGCTGAAAAATGGGAAATTTCCGACGACGGAAAAACGTGGACCTTCCACTTGAGAGATGATATCTATTTTAATGACGGCGAGCAGTTGACTTCTGCAGATGTAAAATGGACTTATGAACACGCCATAGACAGTTATATGTACTCTACCCATGCAGGCGGCATAGATTCCATCGAGTGTCCGGATGATTTTACAGTCATTTTCCATTGTGCTGAAGGAAAGGCGGACATGCTGTATCAGTCCATTCCTATTCTTCCTGAACACGTGTGGGCAGAAGCTGACGATATCTTTACATACGAAGACACTAACCTTATAGGCTCAGGTCCTTTCGTATACAGCCCTGACAGAAGCGGCAACGGAAGCGTGGCCTTCGTAAAAAACGAAGATTACTGGGGAGAAGTTCCTAAAGTAGATATTCTTGTCTTCACTCAGTATGACAACGCTGATGCAATGGCACAGGCTCTCAAGCTGGGAGAGGTGGACGCATGCTATCTGATACAGAAAGAGCAGATGGATACTCTGGAAGGAGAGGAAGGTATAGAAGTAGGAAATTACAATACTTTCGATTACGAATATATGGGATATAATCTGTTGGATGAACTTTTGCAAGATAAGACCATAAGACATGCCATAGATTATTGCACGGACAAAGAACAGATAATCGAAATGAGTTACAGCGGGTTGGCACAGATAGCTTACGGTCCTATAAACAATGCAGGATATATATATGAGCCGGCAGAAAAAAGGGACTGCGATATTGACAAAGCCAATCAGATTTTAGACGAAGCAGGATACAAAGATACTGACGGAGACGGCATAAGAGAAAAAGACGGCAAGCCTCTCAGCTTCGAGATAATAACAGCATCAGAAAGAAGCTCATGGCAGTCGGCTACCGTCAACATTCTTATAACCAATTGCCAAAAAGCAGGCATCGAAATAACATGGAAGCCGATGGAAATGACAGCTATGTGGGACACATGCTATGACGGAAATCCTGACTGGCAGATAGTCATCGACGGATGGGGAGGCGACGCCGACCCGGGATTCCCTCTGTGCATATTTGAAGATTGGGAAAACGGCGGATACGCAGGCGTTTCTTATTCAAATCCTGAATTTGATAAATATTATGAGCTGGTAACGACTACCGTAGACACAGAAAAAAGAGCTGAATATATTGAAAAATGCCAGGAAATTCTTTACGAAGATTGTCCTTATACCTTCATTTGCCTGAGTGAAAGAGTACAGGCAGTCAACACTGCCGATTGGACAGGTCTGGAAGCTAATTCCATGGGATATTTCGGAAACGGACTTAATGATAATTATTGCAATGTAGCTCCTGCAGAGTAAAAAATGCGTAAGGAGCCGGTTCTGTAACGTAGAGGCCGGCTCCTTCGCTCCCTTGAAACAGAACAGGGAGGTAGAAAAATTGGGAAAAAGAATAGCAAAAAAACTCTTTTTTGCATGCATAACCATCGCCTTTGTCATCGCCTTTAATTTTTTTCTGTTTAGGATAATGCCGGGCGATTTGACCAGCATAGTAGCAAAGGCAACCACATCGGAGGAAGTAAAAGAGAGAATTATCGAGGAATCGGGTCTGAACGACCCTCTTCCACAGCAGTTTGCAGATTATTTTACAGGACTTTTAACAGGAGATTTCGGAGAATCTTTTTATAGTTACGATGGAAGCAGTGACGTACTCACCGTCATAGCTGGCAGAATACCTAATACGGTTATACTTCTTTTAAGCGCAGAAATCATCGCAATAATACTGGGCCTGATTATCGGAGTAATATGTGCTACCAAACGGGCCACTAAGCTGGATACAGGGCTTCTTTCAGGCTCTTTGATTCTTTATTCAATGCCGACCTTCTGGTTTGCAATGGTATTAATTTTCATATTCAGCGTCACTTTAAAGATATTTCCTACCGGAGGCATTTCCACTGCGGGCACCAACTATGAGGGTTTTGCTTACGTGATGGACTACATAGATCATATGATGCTTCCGATGTTATGCATGGGACTTTTGATGATAGGATGCTACGCCATTACCATGAGAAGTACTATGATAAATATATTGACGGAAGATTATATCAACACAGCCAGAGCAAAGGGCTTTTCCAACAGATACATACTTATGAAGCATGCTATTCCAAACGCGATGCTTCCTATGGCAACAATCATAGCCCTCAACATAGCTGTTATTTTAGGAGGAGCAATACAGCTGGAAACGCTGTTCAGCTGGCAGGGCCTCGGGCAGTTGATGTATGACGCATTAAACAGAAGAGACTATCCAATGCTGCAAGGATGTTTCTTTATATCGACGGTGGCTGTAATATTGGTCAATGTAATAATGGATATCCTTTACGGTCTCATAGACCCAAGGGTAAAAGACTAGAGGAGGCGCGTCATGAAAGGGAATAGATTATCGACAACCAGGCGCGACCTGAGAAAGATAAAGACTAAAGAATTTTTTAAAGAAGTGTGGCACAACAAGATGGCGAGAGTAGGCATCATAATCATAGGATTTTTCGTGCTTATGGCTATATTAGGGCCTCTGCTTATGCCTTTTAAAACCACAGACATTGCTGATTCCAGAGCAGATGTTTTTAATGCGCCGTCTTTTGAGCACCTTCTCGGAACTGATAACCAAGGAAGAGACGTGCTTGCATATCTGGTCAACGGGGCCAGGAGCTCTTTGATGGTAGGTCTTACTGCTACGATTATTTCTATGGTCTTAGGCACCATAATAGGAATAGCAGCCGGATATTTGGGCGGCTGGATAGATAACCTTCTGATGAGGGTAACCGATTTCTTCTTGGTATTGCCTTGGCTGCCTTTCTGCATGGTTTTGGCGGCAATATTGGGCAACAGCGTATGGAACATCATTTTAGTAATCGGGCTGACCGGCTGGTCATCTACAGCCAGAGTTATAAGGGCGCAGACCTTATCGGTCAAAGAGCAACAATATGTGGAAAGAACCGTATCCATCGGAGCCAAGAAGGGCTATATAATGATGAAACATATATTGCCTAACGTATTTCCGCTGGTGTTTTCTGAAGGCATATTGATAGTTTCTTCATCTATACTTACAGAGACTTCTCTGGCATTCTTGGGACTGGGTGATCCTACCAATCCAAGCTGGGGAACTATGCTCAATGACGCATATTCCACAGGCGCCATGACAGTAGGGGCATGGTGGTACTTCATAACTCCGGGCATATGCGTTATATTGGTTGCCTTGGGATTTACTCTCATGGGATACGCTTTCGATGAGATTTTGAACCCTAAGCTGAAAGAAAGATAAGGAGGACAGCAAGAGATGAAACTGCTGGAAGTGAAGAATTTAAGAACATATTTTAAAACCTCCAAAGGCACGTCTAAAGCTGTGGACGGAGTATCTTTCGACTTGGATTACGGTCAGTGTCTCGGTATAGTAGGCGAGTCGGGATGCGGCAAAACTACTACAGCGTTGTCCATATGCCAGCTTTTGCCAAAGGAGGGTTACATAGAAGGCGGAGAAATACTGCTGGAAGGAGTAGATTATGCAAAGCTCAGTGAAGAGGAGATAAGGAAACATCGCTGGGAAGACGTATCTATAATTTTTCAGGGAGCTATGAACGCTTTCAATCCTGTGAAGAAAGTCGGATGGCAGATTGCCGAGGCATGCATGCTGCATGAAGGCATGTCCAAGGAAGATGCAAAGCGCAGGGCAGAAGACCTCTTTGAGATGGTAGGCATAGCCAGAGAAAGGGTAAATCAGTATCCTCATGAATTTTCAGGAGGAATGAAGCAGCGTGCTATGATAGCCATGGCTTTGGCATGCAATCCTAAATTGATAATAGGCGATGAGCCGACAACCGCTCTTGACGTTATGATACAAGCTCAGATATTGGAGCTTTTAGAAAAACTGCGAAAAGAACTAAATATGGGAATGATTCTGATAACCCATGACTTATCTATTTTAGGAGAAACTTGCGATAAAATCGCAGTGATGTATGCCGGAAAAATCGTTGAACTGGGCAGCGTGGAAGACATTTTTAAATCGCCGAAGCATCCGTATACGAAAAAGCTGCTGGCATGTTTTCCTAATATTGAGGATGAAAAAAAGGTGGTTCCGGAAGGCATACCGGGATATCCTCCTGCTTTAATAAATCCTCCTACGGGATGCAGGTTCTGCGACCGGTGTGATTTAGCTTATGAGCGCTGCAAAAATCATGAACCTGAATTCATCCAAATAGAAAACGGACATTTCGTTTCATGTCATCTGGAAGGCGGTGAGTCCTATGACAGATAAAATCCTTGAAGTAAGAGACCTGAAGGTATATTTCCAAATGAAAAAAGGCTTTATCAAGTCGCTGGCAGGTAAGAATCAAGTCTTAAAGGCTGTGGACGGCGTGAGCTTTGACATAGAGAGAGGAGAAATATTATCTCTTGTGGGAGAATCAGGCTCAGGCAAAACTACGACAGGCAAGGCAATCCTCAGACTGGTGCCTATAAAAGAAGGCTCCGTAATATTCGATGGAAAAGATATCGCCCAGGAAAAGGATTTGAAGGACTTTAGACTCAAAGCTCAGATGATATATCAGGATCCGTATCAAGCTTTGAATCCACGCCAATATATTTCCGACATAGTGGGCGAGCCTCTGGATGTCAACAACCTGGCGTCAGATATGGAAGAAAGAACCAAGGCCATAAAGACGGCTTTGGAAAATGCAGGACTGACACCGGCGGAAGATTACCTTTATCGCAGGCCTTATGAACTTTCAGGCGGACAGAGGCAGAGAGCAGCTATAGCCGGTTCCCTTATCATGAAACCTGAATTTGTAGTAGCTGATGAACCGGTTTCCATGCTGGATGCCAGCATACGAACGGGGATAATAAGGATGATGTTGGAAGAAAGAGATAAAAACGGAGTTGCCTATCTCTTCATAACTCATGATCTTTCACTGGCCTGGCTGATTTCAGATAAAATAGCCATAATGTATCTGGGAAAGATTATGGAACTGGGTACGGCAGACCAGATTGTAAAACATGCGCTGCATCCGTACAGCAAAGCTCTCTTGAGCGTAATGCCTGTGCCGGGCAAGCTTTTGTCGGGCAAACGTCAAATTCTGGAAGGAGAAACGCCTAACGCAGCGGCAGACATAAAAGGCTGCAGATTTTGCGGAAGATGTCCTGTGGCTATGGAAATCTGCAAGGAACAGGAACCGCAGCACAAGATGGTTGAAGAAGGTCATTTCGTCAGCTGCCACAGGTATTGATATATGGAAAAGATAAAGAAAGAAATAGAAAATATAGATATAGGCGCTATAGTATCGGACATGGTCAAAATCCCAAGCTATTCTTTTATGGAAGAGCAGGAAAGGGAGATTTCCCTTTACATCAAGAGTTTTTTTGATAAAGAAGGAATACCGTGCCGCGTAGTCCAGATAGAGGAAGGCAGATACAATGTAACTGCACTGCTCAAAGGTGAAGGCTGCGGCAAGTCCCTGATGCTTTCAGGGCATACCGATACAGTGCCCCCATACGATATGGAAGAGCCGTTTTCAGGGCGCATACATCAAGGAAAGGTTTTCGGCCGAGGCGCTTGTGATATGAAGGGCCCTTTGGCAGCCATGATGGTGGCTATGGCAGCAATAAAGAGAAGCGGAATCAGCTTAAAGGGAGACCTTTATTTTACCGGTGTAGCTGATGAAGAGGAACAAGGCAAGGGGGCGGCGTATCTCATTAAGCATGATTTGAATGCGGATAAAGCTGTTGACGGCGTCATCGTAGGAGAACCTACAGGCTTGCATATTTCTCCGGGCCATAAAGGGCTGGAATGGATAGAGGTGGATTTTTCAGGCAAAAAAGTCCATGGCGGGAGACAAAACGAAGGCGTGAACGCCATAGAGATGGCAGCCCGTTTTATAAACAGAATATACGAGACGTACATGCCGCTGCTCAAATCCAGAGATTATCCTGTTCTGGGGTCTCCAACCATCAACATAGGTACTATACAGGGCGGAGACCAGCCCAGCACCGTACCTGACAGATGTATCCTGACCCTTGACAGAAGGATGGTGCCTTCAGAAACCATTCAACAGGTATATGATGAGCTGGGTGAAATAGCAGATAAACTTCATCAAGAAGATCCTCGATTTGAATGTGAGATAAGGGATATGTTTGAAGATAATAAGACGCTTCCTCATATACCTTTCGTTACGGAAGAACAGGATCCATTGATGATGTCCATAAAAAAGGCTTGCGCCGAAACGGGCGTTGAAACGGTCATAGAACCGTTTCCGGCTTGGACCGACGCAGGATTCATATCCAGCTGCACTCAGTCAACATGTGTCGTAATTGGCCCGGGACAGCTGGCTAAAGCCCACTCTCCGGAAGAATGTGTGGAAATAGCTGAAGTAAGCAGAGCTGCAGAGATTTATGCTTTGTGCGCATTGGATTACTGCGGTTTTAGAGACTGCGATGACTATGACGTTAATAACTGCTGCGTTGGTGAAAGAAATGAAAAAAAAGATAGATAATTTTATCGTGGATAACAGAAGCAATATAATTCACGATATCGTAGAGCTGATTAAAATAGAAAGCTTAAACGGCAACAAAGAGAAAAATACTCAAGCCCTCGACTACGTAATGTCGCTGGCGGAAAAAATGGGGATGAAGACCACTAAATCGTCTAAAAACGATGTAGGCGTCATAGAAATAGGGCAGGGCAAAGAAATTATCGGAGTATTGGCCCATGTAGATGTGGTCGGCGTAGGCGATATTCAGAAGTGGAATCATCCACCTTTCGCCGGAAAGATTGACAAAGGATATATATGGGGCAGAGGCGTGGTAGACGATAAGGGACCTTTGATACTGTGCCTTTATGGGCTTAAAGCTATCAAAGACTTGCAGATTCCGCTTAATAAGCGAATATGGCTTATAGTCGGCACATGTGAGGAATCGGAGTGGCATGATATTGAGACTTTCAAAAAAGAGTTTGAGATGCCGGACTATGGATTTTCACCAGACGGAGATTTTCCTATTTATAATAGAGAAAAGGGATACTGCGATGTAGAAATCCTTTTTAACGAGCCATGCAGGGATATACTCGAAGAGGTTCAGGCAGGCGACAGCCCCAACACCATACCTTCTAAGGCTGTTTTCAAGATAAGAAATCAAGAAGAATTGGTATTCCATGGACTTTCTTGCCACAGCTCCGTTCCGGGCATGGGAGTCAATGCCATAGAAAAACTTATAACTGCTCAGGGCTTTCGCACAGAGTTTAACTTTATAAGATTTATAAGCGATTTCTTGTCAAAAGATTATAACGGCACCAAATTGGGAATAGACGATCCGAAATGGGCCACCAATGACAAACTGGACAAGACCACGGCGGTTCCCACTAAACTCAGTTTGACCAAAGAAGGCGTAAAGCTTAACATCAATATGAGATTATGGTTTGACGTTACTGAAGAAAAAGTAAAAACAGCTTTTGCCAGGTTAGCTTCCAAATACAATTATACGTTTAGGATTTCCGACTTTTTGAATTCTATGGAAGTATCGCCTGACCAACAGTTTTTGCAGGTGATGGCCGACGTATATGAAAGTTACGGATATAAGGCAGCCTTTAAAACAGCGGTAGGCACATCTTACGCCAAATCAATGAAAAACTTTGTCAGCTGGGGGCCGGTGTTTGAGACAGAGCCCAACTGCGCTCATATGGAAAATGAAAGGCTGTCCATAGGCGCCATGATAACTGCAGGTCAGATGTATGCCAACTTCCTGGCCAGGATGGCGAGTCCTTTTGAGGATTTAAAGAAAAAATACGCCAACATGACCAGCCTTGAGAAGGCGCTGTATTTACTAAGTTTATTCGCACAACCGCCTTATAGATATGACGTGCCGACACTGGCAGGCCTTACCGGCATGAATAGGACAACGGTTTACAGAAATCTCTCTTCCCTGGAGGAGGCTGGATTTCTGGCCCGTGATGAGGAAACCAAAAGCTATACTGTAGGGGAAATGTCAAAGAAAATGTATGAGGCCTTTGAGCTGAAGAAGTAAGTGGGATTTGTTATGGAATATTTGAAGGAAAACAGAGAAAAGATTATAGGTGATTTGCTGGATTGCCTTTCGATAGCCAGCGTTTCGCAAAACAGAGTAAAAACTGAAGAGGCGCTGGACTATGTATTATCGTTGGCTGAAAGTATGGGTATGGAAAGCCACAAATTGCTGGATGGCCGGGTAGGAACGGTGGAAATCGGACAGGGAACGGAAACCCTCGGCATATTGGTACATATTGATGTGGTTGATGAAGGCAACCGAGATCTGTGGATATGTGACCCCTTCAAAGGGCAGATTATAGATGGAAAAATCTTTGGACGGGGAGCTCTCGATGATAAAGGACCTTTGATAGCCAGTCTCCATGCCATGAAAGCAGCGATGGACGAAGAAAGGCCTTTTACAAAAAAAGTCCGTATGATAATCGGCACCCAGGAAGAAGCAGAATGGAGCGACATGGATGAATATGTAAAGAAGTACGAGCTTCCTGACTATGGGTTTACTCCCGATGGCGAATTTCCTATATGCAATATTGAAAAAGGCTGTGTTGATGCAGTTATCAGATTTCCCATATTTGAATCTAACGATAACGGCGAAGGCGTTTTCATCCAAAAGATAGAAGGCGGAACAGCGTCCAATGTTATTCCGGGCAGCTGCAAAGTTTGGCTGTCCAACGGAAGGCAGATACAGACTTTTGGAAAGGCTGCTCATTCCTCAAGACCTGAGAGAGGAAAGAACGCTATTTTGCTTATGGCGGAAAAAATCGCATCCAGAGAGTTTGCGGGCGATGCCATTGCTGAAAAGATGAATATGATTCAAAGACGTTTTCACGATATTTACGGAAGCGGCCTTGGAATATACAGCAAGAATGAGTATTATAACGGAGAATATATCCACAGGAATGTCGTTTCGCCTACGATGATACGAACGGAAAAGGGATATTTGGAACTTACACTTAATGTAAGGTTTTCTTATGAATCTACTGCCGAGGAAATCATAGCAGCCATAGAGAAGCTTTGCGACGAAGAAGGGGGATATGTAGAGTCCTGTACGTCACTTCCGGCTATATACGTGGATAGGCATGAGCCTTATCTTAAAAAGCTGGCGGAAGCTTATGAAAATCAAACTGATTTTTCTAATGAGTTTTCGCTAGCTTATGGAGGGTCTTATGCCAAAGTGATGAAAAGAATGGTTTCGTGGGGGCCGATTTTGCCCGGCATGGAAGACACCTGCCACGAGGAAAACGAGTGTATAAAAATAGATGACTTGATTACCAATTTCAGAATCTATTATGATGCAATAATGAGTATAGCAAAATCAGAAGAAAGCTTTGTTTAATCGGGCAAGAAAGGGACAAAGTCAGGAAAGGGGCACGAAGAAAAGGGATACGAAGAAAAGGGATACGGCAGACTTACCGTTCCTTGGTTCTTGCCTTCCCTCTGCCCTGTCGGGCTTTGGCCGGTTCCTATATAAAAGCCATCTTTTCTTTGATTTATAGGGGCATCTCCTATAAAATCTTTGTTTTTTGTAGTTTTATAGGGATTCTGCCAAGGGAGGAAAGTCTTTAATTTGTAAAACGCATAAACATTTAAGCTGATTAAAACTTTTCTTAGCTATAAAATTGTCGATTTTGAAGTTATAATGTCAGAATATGCGAAAATATGTCTCATTGTGTCAATAGAGACTCTTAGTAATGTGCCGGATTTTGAAGCTCTTCACATCATCACTCCTATAAATTTTTTCATTTGAGCAAATTTATAGGGGTCGCTCCTATAGAACAACCAAAATTTCAATAATTCGTGGAATTTGAGGCCAAAGCTTATTCATATTTATTCAAGCTCATGCAAACCTATACAAGCGCGGCAAGACGACAAGAGTTTATAGTCTTTTACACCGAGAGCCGCCTCATGATTACTTCCTTTTGAGACGGCTCTTTATTGAAAATTTTATAGTTACCGGACTATTGTCTTATAGTTTCCAGAAGCTTTCTGAAATCAGGCTCGGTCCAGTACACAGGAGTAGGATAAAGAGGGTTGGCTTCTTTCATGGCCCAGCTTATGATTTGAGGTATGTCCTCATCTTTTATCACATCCAAGCCTACGGGTATATTCATCTTCTCCTTAAGCTCCTCTATCCAGCTTATGAATTTTTCTGCCTTTTCAGCGTCATTCTTTCCTGTCATCTGGCATACTTCTGCCAGACGGGCCAGTCTTTCGTGAGCGGCAGAGCCGAACTGGCGCATAACGTGAGGCAAAATTACAGACATTGCCAGGCCGTGAGGAGTGCCATACAGTCCTCCCAACGTATGGCCTACGGCATGCACGTAGCCAACGCATCCTCTCGTGAAAGCTCGGCCGGCATAAAAAGCGGCTTTTTGCATGTTCTGGCGGGCTTCGATATCGGAACCGTCACAATATGCCTTATATAGATTATTGTATATCAGTCTCACGGCATCTTCTGCCAATTTGTTTTCCAGCTTCGAGTTGTAAGTATGGTTGGTATATGCTTCTACCGCATGGCAGAGGGCGTCCATGCCTGTGGTTGACGTTACCTTAGGAGGCAGACCTACAGTAAGCTCAGGGTCTAAAACGGCAAATTTAGGCATCAGGCTTGTATCGTTCATGGAAGCTTTATGGCGTGTCGCATGGTCCGTTATTACTGCTGCAACAGTTGTCTCTGACCCTGTGCCGGCAGTGGTAGGAACAGCGAAAATGGTAGGAATTCTTTTGAGAACTCTGAAAAGCCCCTGCAGTTGTTCTACCGTTTTTCCCTTCTTTACTGCTACGGCGCCGATACCTTTGCAGCAGTCCATAGGAGAACCGCCTCCGAAAGCCACCATGGCCTCGCAGTTGTTTTCCTTAAACAGTTTAAGCCCCTCGTTTACATTGATATCGGTTGGATTTGGCTGTACGCCGTCATATACGACGTATTCTACTCCCTCTTCATCCATGGCTTTAAACAAGCTGTCCAAAAGTCCCAGTCCCATGAGAACTTTATCTGTTACTACAAGTACTTTTTTGTAACCTTTCTCTTTGATTAAGGCAGGGAGTTTTGTAATGCATCCTGCGCCTTCCAGCGTTTGGGGCATCCCCCATGGTATAACGTACATACCGATTTTAAAAACGCCTTGATATATTTTTGCATAAATCTTACCCATGACTTTCCTCCATTATTTAATAATGTATCAATAATGTATCGCATCTATAGGACAAACATTTCCGCATATATGACAGCCTATGCAATCTTCCGGATGAACGAGAACCGCGATTGTGCGTATATCGCCGTGGAATTTCGGCTCTGAAATCTCCAAACAATCGGAGGGGCAGTTTTCTACGCAGACAGAACATCCGGCACAAATGTCTTGGTCTATTACAGGCTTATCCCATTGTCCTTTCGGAACCTTTGCTACTGTGTTGCCGAAACCGTCGGTTATGGCGCTTTTCGGACATAGCCTGCCGCATAAACTGCAGTCGATGCATATGTTTTCGTCTATTACATGAATTTCTTTTATGTTGCCGGTAATAGCGTTAACCGGACAGTTTTTGGCGCATATATGACATCCTATACACGCGTCAGTGATCATATGTGACATGATTTTCTCCTTGACAAAGTTTTGCTCTCATAAGGATTTGGCCGCATTTGAGCTTATGGTATGTGAGTCTTCATCCTCCGCCGGAAGGAGACATAAATATCAACTCATCGCCGTCGTTCAAAGATGATGAATATTTGGCCTGCTTACCGTTGATGACGAACAGACAGTTTTTAAATTCTTTTTTATCGTGGCCTGTGGCTCTGGCTAAAAGGCCGCATGCTTCAGATACTGAAGAGGCGTATGCTTCCATTTCTTTAAAACCTGTTTTTAATCTCATCGAGCCGAAAAGTTTGATGGTAACCACGCTGAACACCTCCATTTCCTATGGTTTTATGGATGTTGTATGTTCTATATTGCATTCTTTGCTTTTTGAAAATCTCTGCAAGTCTCTTCATAGCTGGCCAAGCCCGAAAGTCCAAGCCTCTTGAGGGTTTTAGGGGTAGGAACGGCATCCTGAGTCCAGCCCCTGGCTCTGTAATATACGGATTTCATCCTCTCCAACGGAACTTTTGTGGTCTCATCTCCCTGGATTTGGGCTACATCCGTAAGCCTTGCCGGCAGGGAATCGTCCTTACGCCTTATGCCAAACCGTGTGTTTATATGACGTTCGAGAGTGTATGAGCGTTTGCCCGCTTTGAAAAACTTTCCGAAATTCATCGGTATGCCTGTAGCATATTTAAATGCTTTTGATTGATTGAAAATCACAGGAATGTTGAAACACAGCATTCCCGGAAATCTGTTCAATATTCTGAGAACAGGGCCCAGCAGTGGCACTGCTTTACAGAAAGCTTTGGTATACCATGCATGAGGTTTGCTTATGAGGGGCGGCGGGAAAAAGGCATAAGTAGTGAACAGACATTGGCCGGCAGCCGATACGGTTTCCATCAAGTCCTGAAACATAATGGTCATATCAGGCTTGCCGTGAGGAGTCTGCTGGTCAACATTAAGGCTTAATCCTTCCACCAAAACCATATATCCTCCGTTGAGATGGCAGCCGCCTCTGTTGGAAACTGCATATCCAAGACCAAGGCCTACTGTGCGCCGCGGCTCGTAGGCAGCTAATTCCAGTCCTTTTGAGTTGATAGCAAACTCTTTGCCGCCGTATTTTTCTGAAAGCCATCTGCTGCCGTTGGCCAACTCATCACCCACGCCTTTTCGATAGGCTATGTCTTGCCATATTTGAGATATTTCTTCTGTTTGGCCGAAAACCAGCCCGTTGTCCCAAAGGCCTTTTTCGTTAGCCTCCATGGCATAAGCCAAAGTGCTTGCTGCCGATATGGTGTCCATGCCCAGTTCATCCAGCTCATAATTCCATTTTAGAATGGATTTAAGGTCATTGTTTAATATGCCTCCGCCGAGAAGACCCAAAGTTTCCAGCTCAGGTCCTTTTACCGCTTTGCCGTCCACTTCGACGGTTCTGGCGCATTTTATTGGACAGGTCAGGCAGCCTTTGTTTACTATATTAAAATCGTCGGCCAGAGCTTCTCCGCTGACCTTTTCGAAATCATCGTACTGCCCGTAATTATAATTTTTTGTAGACAGCTGGCCGCGCATCTGCATGGTGGAAACCAGTCCGGCAGTTCCAAGTCTGGGAAGCTGATCTCCGGTCAGAGGATGATTGCGCAGATATTTGAACCATTTTTTATTTAAATCCTTCATTTTATCAGGAGAAAATACTTTGACCTGATGATTTCCGCAAGCTGTTATGGCTTTGATGTTTTTCCAGCCCATCACAGCGCCTGTTCCGCCTCTGCCGGCAACTCTTTCGTTGCTGACAATAGCTGAATACAGCACTAGATTTTCGCCTGCCGGACCGATTACCAGCTTTCCGTTTTTTACAGGCTTGCCGGATTTCTCTTCCAGCCTTTTATCTAAAACTTGCTGAATTTCACTTGTTTTCATACCCCACAAATCTGAGGCGTCGTTAAAAACAACATTTCCGTTGTTTATTTCCAGCCAAACCGGGCAGTCGCTTTTTCCCGATATGACTATCCCGTCAAGGCCGGCTTTTTTTAGATAATATCCAAAATTGCCTCCGCAGTTGGAGGATGTGATTATCTTAGTCTGAGGAGAAAGGGTGGAAACGTTGAATCTGCTGGAGCTGGGCGCACCTGTTCCTGTAAGAGGACCTGTTGTGATTACCAGCATATTCTCTTCGGAAAAAGGCTTTGTGCTGCTTTTTAGGTTGTCTCCCAGTATCTTCGCAGCCATAGTCTTTCCGCCTATGTACAGTTCTCGCTCTTCATCTGACCAAGGATATTCTGTTGTTTCGCGGGTAGACAAATCAATTTTTAATACTTTGCCCATGTAACCGCCGTATTTTGTAGTCATCATGAAACCTCCTTGTTTCATATACATTATATCACTGTTTTTCATATATAGAGTTGTAATTTATAGCAAAAATGGATTTTAAAGCAAGTATACTGCATATTTTAATTATTGAGGAGGGATTTATGAGATGATAGTTAACGGTTATGCGTATCCATCCATAAGCGATGAAACGCTGCAATGGTGGCTGGAAAGGCTTACGTGGGTGTCCACCTTTAGTTACGGTCTTAAAGGTGACGGCAGCTTGATAAACCTGGATGATGAGAGAATAATTGAACAAGCAGACGGGAAGGGAGTACGGTCTATGATGGTCCTTGCCCCAATGAATGAAGAAGGAATGTTCAGCGAAGAAGAAGCCGTAAAGGTTTTCAACGATCGGCAGGCTCAGAAAAATCTTATAGAAAATATTTGCCGCAACATAAGGGAAAAAGGCATGGGCGGTATAGATTTTGATTTTGAATACATATCGGGTCAGTACGCAGACGATTATGCCAGGCTGGTAGCAGAAACCAGAAAATGTCTTTCGCCATGGGGATTTCTGGCCACCGTGGCGCTGGCTCCAAAGACCAGCGATAACCAGGCAGGAGAAATATATGAAGGTCATGATTATGCCAGAATGGGGCAGGCAGCCGATTATTGTCTTTTGATGACTTACGAGTGGGGCTATGCCTATGGACCGCCTATGGCTGTGTCGCCTATGAAAAACGTTAGGCAGGTAATTGAATATGCGATCACAAGAATACCGGCCGACAAAATTTTACTTGGCATGAACAATTACGGATATGACTGGGCGTTGCCATGGCAGGAAGGACAGCGAGCGCAAACACTCACTCTTCAGCAGGCAGCAGATCTGGCAGAGCGATATGGCACTCAAATAATTTTTGATCAGGAAGCAAGAACGCCATATTTTGAATATACGGATGAAAAGGGGAACGATCACATAGTCTGGTTTGAAAATCAGCAGAGCTGGAGAGAAAGGATAGCTTTGGTGGAAGAATATGGCTTGGCGGGAATCGGAATATGGAACATAATGGAGATTTTCCCGGGAAAAGTTCCGGGTGTGATATAGACCATATGCTTCACTGAAAAAAATTAGAGTGCCTAAAAAAGATACGGCAAGAATGTGATAACAGCAGAGGCTTGAGAAGTGTAACGCCTATGTATGGCTCAGCCTCTGCTTTGATTATTTTTGATTGCAAAATAGAAAATTGAAAATTGACGAATTATAAAATTGCTGGTAAAATTATGTCAAAACAGATGAAGCAAGAAATTTTTTTTGAGATTGGGTTAGTGATAACTAATAATAGTTATATTAAACAAATATAGATAATAGGAGGACATAAAATGGACAAAAAAGGAAAAGCAGCGGGTATTTTTGCTGCCGGAGTATTGTTTGGAACAGCAGGTATTAAGTTGCTTTCTAGCAAAGAGGCAAAAAAGACTTATACGAAGATTACCGCATCGGCTTTAAGAGCAAAGGATAGCTTGATGAAAACAGCTGTAAACATTCAGGAAAATGCGGAGGATATCTTGGAAGATGCAAAACAGATAAACAAAGAATACGAAGAAACTGAAGAAGTCTTCCAGGACGAAGCTGTATGCCATGATATTAGCGATGAAAAAGCAGAAGGCGAAGATTGTTGCAATGAAAGACCGGAAGGCGAAGAATAATGAAATTTACAATTAAGCATGAAGGAAAAGGCAGGCTGCGTATTCATTTTTTTCAAAAGAAAATGACTTTTGAACAGGCTGACACGCTTCAATATTATTTGGAACAGCAACCTTTTGTGCTTAAGGCAAAGGTCTATGAAATGACACAGGATGCGGCCATATGCTTCGAATATAAAGAAAGAGATAACGTTATAAAATGTATTCAATCTTTTTCTTACGGAGACATTGAAATTCCATCACATGTACTTAAAAGTTCCGGAAGAGAATTAAACAGCCATTATCAAGAAAAGCTGGTTATTACTGCGATAGTGCATTATGGTCGCAAGCTCCTTCCATTGCCATTTAGAACTGTATTGACCATATTTGATGCTGTCAAATTCATAAAAAATGGAATTCAGTCCCTTTTAAACAGGAAAATCGAAGTAGCTGTTCTGGATGCTACTTCTATAGGAGTATCCTTGCTGCGGGCAGACATTAAAACCGCAGGTTCCATAATGTTCTTGCTGAAATTAAGCGGCATATTGGAAGAATGGTCACACAAAAAATCTGTCAGCGATTTGGCACGAACCATGTCTCTTGGCACAGGAAAGGTATGGATTGTAGATGAATTTCCACAATCTCCAAAGGAAAGGCTAGTTTTGTCTAACCAAGTCAAGGAAGGAGATTTAGTCTGTGTTCATATGGGAAATGTAATCCCCTTTGACGGTTTTGTAGAATCTGGGGAGGGAATGGTCAATCAAGCTTCTTTGACAGGCGAAGCTCTTACTGTACGTAAAACTTCCGGCGGATATGTATATGCCGGGACAGCTCTTGAGGAAGGAGAACTTATCGTAAGGGTAAAAGAAATTGCCGGATCCAGCAGATATGAAAAAATTGTGACCATGATAGAAGAGACAGAAAAACTTAAATCATCTCTTGAAAACAGAGCTGCAAACCTAGCCGACAAACTTGTACCATGGTCTTTGGCGGGAACTTTGCTTACATATCTTTTAACTCGCAATGCCACTAAAGCCCTTTCAATTTTAATGGTGGATTTTTCATGCGCACTGCAGCTGACTATGCCTGTAGCAGTGCTGTCAGCCATACGCGAAGCCGGAAAGCATGATATTACCGTAAAGGGTGGCAAATACTTGGAAGTTATGGCTGAAGCCGATACCATCGTATTTGATAAAACCGGAACCTTGACAAAAGCCAAACCTGTGGTAGCACAGATCATTTCGTTTTCTGATGAATACAACGAAGACGAGCTTTTAAGAATTGCAGCTTGCATAGAAGAACATTTTCCGCATTCTATGGCGAAAGCAATCGTTGAAGCTGCAAAAAACAAAGATCTTGTTCATGAGGAGATGCATTCCAAGGTTGAATATATAGTAGCCCATGGAATAGCCACTGAAATACAAGGCAAGCGTACAATCATTGGCAGCAGACATTTTGTCATTGAAGATGAAGGCTGCGTCGTGCTGAAGGATAAAAAAACTGCATTTAATAACTTGCCATCACAGTTTTCACATCTTTACATGGCTATAGATGGAGAATTGGCAGCGATAATATGTGTGGAAGATCCGTTGCGTGAAGAGGCTTCAGAAGTTATCAGCAGGCTTAGAAGAACAGGCATTAACAATGTAGTTATGATGACAGGAGATGGACAGCGCGCAGCCGCCAGCGTGGCGGAAAAGCTGGGGCTTGACGAATACTATTCCGAGGTGCTACCAGAAGACAAGGCAGAGTTTATCAAGAAGGAGAAAGCTCGAGGGAGAAAAGTCATAATGGTAGGAGATGGCATAAATGATTCTCTGGCTCTTTCTACTGCTGACGTAGGCATCGCTATAAGCGACGGAGCGGAAATCGCAAGAGAAGTAGCTGATATAACCATAGCAGCCAGAGACTTGCACGAACTTATCGTTCTGAAAGAGTTGAGCAATGCCTTAATGAGAAAAATAAAAGGTAATTATCGCTGTATTGTATGTTTCAATACCACATTGATAGGCCTTGGGATACTAGGAGTTATGCAACCGGCAACATCAGCGCTGCTGCACAACTCGTCGACTCTTTTGTTTACATTGAGCAACATGAGAAATTTATTACCCGAAAAAACATAAAAAAGATTATTTAAAAACGAAATTTTCTATTGAATTTTGGTACGGAATAGTGTATATTAGGAATGTCGAAACTTTATATGCGGATATGGCGGAACTGGCAGACGCGCACGGTTCAGGTCCGTGTGAAGGTTACTTCATGAAGGTTCGAATCCTTTTATCCGCACCAGAAAAACCAAAACCTCGTTTGTTGCGAGGTTTTGGTTTTTTGTTATGCTGTTCTCAATAAGGATTCGAATCTGAGAAGGCACGAGCGTAAAGCCGAAACCTCCGGCGGAGGTTTCGGCACAGACTGTAGACAAACCCCATCCGTCAGTATGCCAAGAGCATACGTGATTATTTGATGCTGTGTGCGCAATGAGGTATCATTCTTGTCATAGAGCCTTGCTGACAAAAAAATAAATTTTTTTAATTTTTTACATCAAAAGACCTTAAACTCGTATCGAATTTCGTCGAAAGGGGCCCCTCGGCAGACTTTTTTTCGTAAATTCTGAAAAAAAGTCTGAAAAAGCGCCAATTTGGGTTATGCCCATATAATGGTGTAAAATTGAAAAATAAAAAGAGCACATAGCTCCA
>ERZ826764.243-NODE-243-length-82695-cov-17.668066_pt1 | contig 82695 bp, 66 predicted proteins | sample MGYA00519870_ERZ826764 | MGnify/ENA primary metagenome ERZ826764 (study PRJEB31778, sample SAMEA3449239) | human gut metagenome | biome: human gut; feature: human-associated habitat; material: faeces | place: United Kingdom | collected 2010/2012 ... | reverse complement strand
GCTATGCGCGCATGCTCGGAATCCGCAACATGTACGAGCAGTCCTTCCTCACCGCTGCCATACAGGACATGAAACGCATTGCCAAGGCGTTTCGTTTCCGTTTTTCCGCGTTAAGGGGCTGCTTCCTCTCGGAAGCAGCCCCTTTCAGACCGTTGAAAAACCCCTGAATTTAGAGAAAGCCGCGTTTCTTGCGTCCTTCGGACGCTCACAACGCTCGTGGAAAATACTGCGGCATAAGGCCTTGGGGCTCTGCCCCAAACCCCGGCGCACCCCACACTTTGTCAGCAGCCCCTTTGTCGGCGGTCTGAAGCCTTGCGCAGCAAGGTTTCCCTGCGCATTTCCCCGACTGCGCCGCAGGCGTGAGCAAATACAAGGGCTGCGCGCGTTCCGGGCGCACAGCGTCCATATTTGCGAGGAGGGAAAACGTGTCCTGTTGGAAACGATCGCCGCAGACGAGCTTTTTCGGCACGCTGCCGGCAGACGTGCTTATTTCCCTATGCGGGGCAAAGGAGATCCAATGCTATACCTTTGATCCAGAGGCGCGGAAGCTTCACAGGTTGAGCAGCGCAAGCGCGGCAAGAATCATGCCCATGGCCAGGGTCTGACGGCGGCTGAGCCGCTCGTGAAACAGCCAGACACCCAGCAGGGCGATCAGCACGATGGTGCCCACGCTGTAGGTGGGGTAGGCGATGACGGCAGGCACGTCGTTGAGCGAAAGCAGCAGAAAACGGGAGGAGAAGTAATTGGGCGCGCCAATGAGCAGGCCAAAGAGGAGGTCGGCTCCGGTGAGCGACTGACGCCGGGCGATGCATACGGCCACGCAAAGCAGCAGGGCGGTGACGAAGGTGATGAGCAGAAAGGTGTCCTTGAGTGGAGCCTGTCCGAGCTCCTCGAAAATTTTCGCGGTAGCGTCCGTACTGCCGCCGACCAGCAGCAGGAGCACGAGTCCGGCGCGGCTGGCTGCCTTCTGACTGCCGCGCTCCAGGTTGATCAGCAGGATGGCCAGGAAAGCCAGGAGCATGCCGGCCATTTGCACAGCGCCGGGACGCTCCCCAAAGATCAGCATGGCCATGGCGGTGGGCACGAGCACGCCCAGCTTCATGAAGGTGGCGGAGAGCACCACGCCGTTGCGGGCGATGTTCCATTGGAGCAGCAGAAAGCCGCCCAGATACATTGCGCCGCTGACCAGCCCAAGCCCGACGGTGAAGGCGACGCCCTCCCGCGGCAAGGGCACCGCTCCGGCGAAGGAGGCGGCCAGAACCGTACACATCAGGTAATTGCACGCAAGCATGCTCGCGCGGTTATGGATGCGCGTTTCGCTCAGCCGCATCAGCACGGATACCAGCATGCTGCTGAGAATTGCCAGAACCAGATAGATCATGGACGAAATTTCCGCCTCCTTCAGATGCCGGCGCGAAAGGATGGTTGATGCCTTGATGGTTTCTGCTTAAGCGCTTCCACCTCTGCGCTCAGCCGCCGGGATGTCGTTGTATCTGCTGCAGCTCTTTCCTGTGCGGCTGTACGGCCCTATGGATACCGGGCCGCTGAGGAAGGCTCCCTCTTCTTTTCCTTACGCTTGTTGCTCCTTTCGGATTGAGGAGAGAAAGTATGAAAATAAAGAAAATCCTCAGACTTTCGGCTGAGGATTCTGGTGGTCGCAACAGGACTCGAACCTGTGACCCCATCGATGTGAACGATGTGCTCTACCAACTGAGCCATGCGACCATGTCTTGACGACGGGATTCACTATACCATAATTCTCTGAACTTGTCAACGGCATGGAGACGAAAATTTTTATTTTGTGATAGGATGTCAATGCGACCCACGAAACCGTTTGACAGATACTTGACAAAAACACAGATTCGGCGTATACAAAAAAGGAGGACGTCCGAATCGGACAAAGGAGGATCAACGATGCAGAAAAAAGGGAGAACATTTGTGGCACTGGTTCTGACATGCTGCCTGGCGCTTGGCGTTTCCATGGCGCAAGCGGAAACGCTCAGCGGCACCGCACAGGGTTTTGGCGGCGAAGTCAAAGTAACGGTCACCGTGGAAGATGGCGTAATTACGGATTGCGTCATTGAGGGCGATCAGGAGACGGCGGGAATCGGTAGCCAGGCGATTGAGCAGATGCCCGAGAAGATTGTGGCGGCCAATGGCGTGGATGTCGACGGCGTTGCCGGCGCGACCATCACCAGCGAAGCGGTTTTGACCGCCCTCTCCAATGCCCTGAATGGCGAAGCGGCGAGCCAGGAGGGCTTTACGCCCGGGACCTATACGGTGGAGACCTATGGCCTGAATGCGCCCATGACCGTGGTGGTAACCGTGGACGAGTCCTCCATTACGAACATTGAGGTCCCTGTACAAGGCGAAACCATCGGTCTGGGCGATGAGGCGATCGCCATTCTGATTCCGGAAATTCTGGAGGCGCAGAGCACGGATGTGGATGCGGTGACCGCCGCAACCTACACCAGCAACGTCCTGTTGCGGGCTGTGAATGAAGCGCTGACCATGGCGGGCGGAAATGCCTCCATGCTTGCCAACAACGGCCTGGAGGAGGACACCACCGTTCCGGAAGATACGCAGACGCAGCTGGTGGTGATCGGCGGCGGCGCGGCGGGCATGACGACCGCCCTGCATGCCGCGGAGCTGGGCGTGGACGTTATCCTGCTGGAAAAAATGGACCTGCTCGGCGGCACCAGCGTGATGGCCGGCGTCGGCACGCAGGCGGGCTCCAGCAAGCTGCAGCTGGCCAAGGAAGATCCCTACACGGCGGATGAGTTCTTTGAGTATATCAAGGGCCTGGGCGTTGGTGTGGAGGAGAAGATCAGCACGATTGCGCCGGTCAGCGAAGACTATGCCCATACCCTGGCTTACGAATCCGGCGCGATGATGGACTGGCTGAGCGAAGGGCTTGGCTTGCCCATGCAGGCGACGGCAGAGCACAGCAATGCGCATTCCCTGACCTCCACAGAGGACGGCCTGTTTGGTGAGCAGCTGGTTCGCGCGCTGAAGAAAAAGCTGGAAGAGAACAATGTGGATGTACGCACCGCAAACCGCGCTACGGAAATCCTGATGGAGGACGGCAAAGTGGCGGGCGTCAAGGTGGAGACAGCCAACGGCGAATACACCATTTCCAGCCCCTATGTCGCCATTTGCACCGGCGGCTATGGCGGCGGAGAAGAAGCGCTTGAGAAGTTCGCTCCCTCTCGCCTGGGTTATGTGTGCACGGCGGCCAAGTCCGGCACCGGCGACGGCCTGCTGATGGCTGAAGCGGTTGGCGCGCAGATTGTCAACGCGGAATCGATCACCTATCGCACCATTGCTGCCGGCGTGGACAATGTGGGCGGCGCAATCGGCCTGCACAATGCTCCCAGCGCGGGCGCCATTATCGTCAACAAGGAAGGCAAGCGCTTTGCCAGCGAAATTGGCGATGACGAGGCGCTGGTCCTGGGCATCCAGGCGCAAACCGGCGGTGTAGGCTATGTCATCATGGATCAGGCGGCGATGGATGCCCGCTACGATGTGTCCGGCCTGTATATTCCCGGCACCTATGAAAACCTCTTTACCAAGGCGGATACGCTGGAAGAACTGGCGGAAAAGATGGGAATCGATGCCCGGCAGCTGGTTGCAACCGTGGAGGAATATAATGCCTCTGTCGAAAAGGGCGTGGACGAGGCTTTCGGCCGCGAGAAAGCGCTGAGCAAGCTTGAGACGGCGCCTTTCTACGCTGCCAGCGGCAAGCCTTCCAATCATATTTGTGCGGGCGGCATCCTCACCGATGGCAAGGCGCAGGTTCTGGACGCGGACAACAATCCCATCGAGGGACTCTATGCCGCGGGCGAAACCGTCAATCTGGCCTATCATCCGCTTTGCAGCGCCCTTACCTTTGGCCGTGTAACGGCTGAGCAGGTAGCGCAGCGCCTCGCGGAATAATTCAAAAGGCCGGCAAGGGGAAACTTGCCTTCAAAAAGCCATATTTCATCAGGGGCTGCTTCCGGGAGGAAGCAGCCCCTCAGTTTATCAAAAAATCATTTTGAGCTTTTGGAGGACCGGGACGCTCCGGGTAAAACCCGAATTCGGCGGCATGTGCAGGCGGCGGGAAATCCTCAAAGCTCCTCCTGCGCCAATCCCGGCGCTGTGCGCGCTGTCCGCGCGGAGCGCCGGGATTGGCTGACGTATGCATCTTCCAACCGTCCTGATAAGGGGGGACGGCAAAATACGTGGGGGAGAAACTCCCCGCATCAGGCGCTGAGCAAAGCCGCGCATCTTCCGGCTGCCGGCCACCGGGAGGACCGGTCAGATTTCCGTGATGGCCGGGCTGGACCTGCGTGCCAGCGTCATCTCCCGAACCGGAGCACGGGAACCGATAGCCACCCCGGCATGGCAAAGCAGGTTGAGCGCGGGAAAATCCACGCCTGCCAGCACGCTGAAGCCCACGCCGCCCGAAAAACGGGGATTGACCTCCAGAAACCAGGCGCCGCTGTCGTTTACGATGAATTCCATGTTCACCACGCCCACCACGCCCGCACAGGCCGCTACCTGCGCACAGACGGCCTCCAGCGGGTGTCCGGGCAGGACGCGCACGGCGGTGCCCAGCCCGTTGGGGGTGCGCAGCAGCTCATGCCGCGCCAGCGCCTGCACGTGGCCGAAACGGTCGCGGGCCACGTCCACGGTGTAGATGTCGCCGTCCAGATAGGGCTGGGCGATGTAATCCCCACGAGCGTCCAGCGCCGCGTGATACGCCTGCGGCGTGCGGGCGATCACCTGCCCCTGGCTGCTGCGGCCGTGCAGGGGCTTGAGCATCAGGGGATAGTCCGCTGCCTCCGGCTCCCAGCCATAGGGGGAACGGGTGGGAATGATCCGGCACGCGCCCTCGCGGGCCAGCAGCGCGGCCATGGCCTGCTTGTCCCGGCACAGGCGGGCGCAGGGCTCGTCGGGCACGCAAAGCACACATCCCAGAGCCGAAAAGCGCGCCTTGTGGGCACATAGCGCGTCCACTTCCACGTCCGTCAGGGGGATGAGAAAGTCCGCGTGCTCGCGCCGCACGGCCTCCTCCATCTGGCGCACATAGGCGTCCGCATCCGTGGCGTAGACCGCCTGGAAAAAGACGTCCACCTCGCCGGAGGCAACGTTCCATGCCCTGGGGTAGATGTCGCAGCCCACCACGCGCAAGCCCAGCGCGTGCAGCCGCTCGATGACCATGCCGGCCGAGGCCGAGCCCACAGCCGTCAGCAGCGCCGTTTTCATGCCTTCGCCTCCCCGCGCCGCCGGGCCGCCAGCCCGCGCAGCATGTCCATGAGATAGCGCATGCTCTCCAGCCGCAGCAGCAGCGCGAGCCCGCCGTAGATCGCCGCGCCCGCCAGCACCTGCAAAACCAGCAGCGGAAGCGGCGAAAGCGGCACCTGCCCCAGCATCCATACCGCCGTGAACATCACCGCCGAAAGCGCCAGCGCCGGCAGCACATCGCGCATCTGTTCCAGATATCCGTATCCCAGCAGCTTGCGGTTGGGCGAGGCGTTGACCACGGCGGCCAGCAGCGTGCTGGCCACCGCGCCCCACGCGATGGCGTATACGCTGTCAAACAGAAAAACCGTCGCCGCCAGGATGAGCAGGCCGTAGCTCTTTTTGATCAGCTCCAGCCGCATAAACACGTCGCTGCGGCCCATGGCGTTGATGGCCTGCAGGTTGGCCGTATGGATGGGGTAGAACGCGAAGTCGATGCAGCAGATCTGCAAAAACGGCACGCAGGGCAGCCATTTGTCCGTCAGCAGCAGGCGCACCAGCGGCTCGGCCACCGCCGCCAGCCCCGCCATCATGGGCAGCACCAGAAAGCTCGATACCATCACCGAGCGGCGCATCATCTGCTTCATGCGGGATATGTCGTCCTGCTCATCGGCCAGCACGGGGAGCATCACGCTCTGAATGGAGCCGTTGACCGCGTTCATCACCAGTTCGGGAAACTGCTTGCCCCGGTTGTAGAAGCCCAGAGTCTCCTGAGCGTACTTCTTCCCGATCACGGCGGTGCGCAGGTTGTTGTAGCCGGTTTCCAGCAGGCTGGAGGCCAGCAGCTTCCAGCCGAAGCGGATCAGCCCCCGCACGCGCGCCCAGGAAAACAGCGCCCGGGGCCGCCATTTCACCAGCCATAGCAGCACCAGCGCCAGGCTGAGCTGGCTGGTGAGCTGCTGGGCCACCAGCGCCCAATAGCCCGTTCCCGCGGCCGCCATGGCGATGCCCACCACGCCCGAGAGCGTCGTGCAGATCAGGCTGGCGGTCATCAGCCGGCGGAAGGCCATTTCCCTGGCGATCACGGCGTTTTGCACCGAGATGAGCGCGCCGGGCAGCAGGATCAGCGCCAGCACCCGCAGCACCGGCGCCAGCGCCTCCATGGCGAAAAAGGCCCCGATGGCCGGCGCCAGCAAAAACAGCAGCCCGTACAGCACCACCGCGATGCCCAGGCTGACGTAGAACACGGAGGACAGATCGGTCTCGTCCACGTCCTTTTTCTGGATCAGGGCGGTGTTGAGCCCGCTCTGCACAAACACCTGCGACACCGCGATGAACACCGTCAGCATCGTCAGCACGCCGTAATCCGACGGGTCCAGCAGGCGCGCCAGCACCACGCTGACCACGAAGGAGATGCCCTGCGTGCCCACGCTTTCGGCCAGCTTGAACAGAAAGGAGGCGGCGGCCTGCTTGCCGCGCTGCTCACGCATGGCGGAGCTCCTCCCTGACCACGCGGCAGATGAGATCAACCTGCGCATCGGAAAGCTCCGGGTAGAGCGGCAGGGTCACCACGCCGTCGGAGATGCGGCGGGCAACAGGCAAGCGCGAGGTGTCAAAGCCGGCGCGGCCGCGGTAGCATTCAAAGTCCGTCACGAGGGGATAGAAATACTTGCGCGCGTAGACGCCCTCCCGGTCCAGCGCCTCGCATACGGCGTCACGCACGGTCCGACCGCCCGCGAACACCACCGGGAAATAGGCGTAGTTGCTCCTGACCCCCGGCTGCGTGGGCGGCAGACGCAGGCCGCGCACGCCGTCCAGCCGGTCCATGTAGCGGTCATGCACATGGCGGCGCAACGCGATTTCATCGTCCACATGGCGCAGGTTGCACAGGCCCATCGCGGCCTGAAACTCATTCATCTTGGCGTTTCCGCCCACGGATACCACGTCGTCGGGCCCGGTGATGCCGAAGTTGCGCACAAGCGCCAGCCTGTCATACAGCTCCGCGCACTCCGTGGCGACCGCCCCGCCCTCGATGGTGTGATAGACCTTCGTGGCGTGGAAGCTGAACATGGACGCCAGGCCCAGCCGCGCCGCGGACACGCCTCCCCGGCTGACGCCGAAGGCGTGCGCCGCGTCGTAGATCACCTTGAGGCCGTGCCGGTCCGCGATGGTCTGGATGGCGTCCGCGTCGCACAGGCAGCCATAGACGTGCACGGGCAGAATGGCGCAGGTCCGCTCGGTAATCAGGCCCTCCAGCAGCTTTGGGTCCAGCGTGTAATCGCTCTCACGAATATCACAGAACACGGGCGTAAGCCCCTTGCGCACGAGGGCATGCGTGGTGGAGGCAAAGGTGAAGGGCGTGGTGATAACCTCGCCCCGCAGGTCCAGGGCCTCCAGAAGCGCCTCCAGCGCCAGGTGGCCGTTGGTGAACAGCGAGAGATGCCCCACATCCAGATAGGCTTCCAGGCGGCTTTGCAGCTCAAGCAGCTTTTCGCCGTTGTTGGTCAGCCAGTGGGAATCCCACAGGGGGCGGATCTCCTGGCAAAATTCCTCGAAATCGGGCATGGAGGAGCGGGTGACGTTGATGCGCATAGCAGCAGTCCTTCCTTGGTGGACGGTCAGCCCCGCAGGGGGGCGAGCAGGCGCTTGAGACGGTAGGTCAGCCGGCGGGAGAGCGGCAGGGCGCGATAGACGCGCCGCGCGTCCGGCTCCCTGAGCACGCGCGCGCTGGGCGCGTTCCACAGCATCACATAGAGATACCAGTCGCGGAACCGGCCGACCTGTTCAGTATACCGCTTTTGGGAAAATTCGTCCACATCCCCGAGCATCTCGGCCACGCTGCGGCTGCGCTCGTACACGCGCCGCCCGGACTCGCGCGACCACTGGCTCATGGCCCCGGTGCGCACGTTTTCGCGGTACACGCAGGTAAAGGCGTGCAGGTAGGCGGCGTAGCCCGCCGCGGTCAGATACATGCGCAGCTTGAGGTCGCCGTGGGGGCAGGGCTTGTCCCAAAAGGAGGGCGGCAGCCGGTCCAGCGCCGATCGCGGAAAGAGGAACGTGGCCGTGGGCACGAAGTTGAGGGCGCAGAAATCACCCAGCGTGTAGGTGTGGTCGGCGGCGAAATAGCCGGACGCGTCCTTTTCGCTGTAAGGGATGAAAGGGCGGTCCGGCGCGCGGCCGTCCGCGTCGCGGATCACGCCGTTGGTGAAGCAGAAGGTGCAGTCCGGGTGCGCCTCCATGTAGTCCACCTGGCGACGCAGCTTGTGCGGGTCACACCAGCAGTCGTCCCCCTCGCACAGGGCGATGTACTTGCCCCGCGCGCGGGGATAGTTGAACGTGGGGTCGATGGCCACGCCTCTGGAATACTGGTTCTCGGTTTCAAACAGGGGCCTGACCACGTCGGGATACCGCCGCGCGTAATCGCGCAAAATGTCCTGCGTGCCGTCGGTGGAGGCGTCGTCGTGCACCAGAATCTCGATGGGAACGTCCTGCGCAAGAAAGCTCTCCAGCGCCTGGGCGATGTAGGGCGCATGGTTGTACGCCGCGCAGCAGATGCTCACCATGGGCTCCATCCCACGCGCCTCCCTTCCGTTTTGCTATGCCGATTGTACCCAATGCCGCCAGGCGTGTCAAGCCGAAGCGGGCCGCCCCGGATGATACGGAGCGGCCCGCTTTTCATGAAATATGGCATTACGCTTCCTGCCCGAGGGGCTTGAGCATCCGGACATCCACCTTGCGGAACAGCGCCAGGCACAGGGTCAGCGACACCGCTTCCGCCACGGGGAAGCACCACCATACGGCGTTCACCCCGCCGAGCCGGCTCAGAATCCACGCCGCGGGCAAAAGCACGATCAGCTGGCGGCACAGGCTCATCAACAGGCTGTAGAATCCCTTGCCGATGGCCTGGAACACCGTGCTCAGCGTGATACCGATTGCCGCCAGAATGAAGTGGCTGCTGATGATGCGCAGCGCTACCACACCCATGGCGGTCAGGTCGCTGGCGCCCTCGGCCTCAAACAGGCTCAGCAGCACTTCGGGGATCAGCAGGAACGCCGCCGTACCCACCGCCATGATGGCCACGGCCAGCTTCACCGCTACGCGGATCGCGTCGTATACACGCTCGCGCAGGCGCGCGCCGTAGTTGTAGCCCACGATGGCCACCAGGCCGTTGCCCAGGCCGAATACGGGCATAAACACGAAGGACTGGAGCTTGAAATACACGCCCAGCACACTGACGGCGGTGTTGCCGTAGGCGATGAGGATCAGATTCATGAAAACGTTCATGAACGAACTGATGGACTGCATGATAATGCTGGGGAAGCCAACGGCCAGAATGCTCCTGAATACGGAGGCTTCAGGCCGGAACCCACGCCAGACCACCTTGAGCTCGTGGTTCTTCAGCTGGTTGAGCACAAAGCCCAGCAGCATGCCGCCGATCTGGCCGATCACCGTGGCCGCCGCCGCGCCCGCCACGCCCATCTGCGGGAAGCCCAGCAGGCCGAAGATCATGATGGGGTCCAGAATGATGTTGATCACCGCGCCGGTCAGCTGCGTGGTCATCGACAGCATGGTGTTGCCCGTGGCCTGCATCATCCGCTCAAAGGAAATGGACAGGAACAGGCCAAAGCTGAACACCGTCACGATGCGCAGATAGTCGCCCGCCATCTGCTGCAATTCCGGGTCCGGCGTAAATACATGGAAGAAACTGTGCGACCCCAGCAGGCCGAACAGCAGGAACCCAACGAAGCCGCACAGCTCCAGCAGCATGCCGCAGCGGGCCGCTTCGCGTGCCTCTTCAGCCCGCTTCTGCCCCAGCTTGCGGCTGATGAGGCTGTTGATGCCCACGCCCAGGCCCGTAGCGACCGCGATCATGAGCAGCTGGATGGGAAAGGCCAGCGATACGGCGGTGAGCGCATTCGGGCTGTAGCGCGCCACAAAGATGCCGTCCACGATGTTGTAGAGGGCCTGCACCAGCATACTTACCATGATGGGGACGGACACCTTGGGTACCAGCCGTCCCATGGGCATGGTCCCGAGCATTTTTGAACGTTCCTGCTGTTCCATGACGTTTCTCCTTAAGTACTAGGTTTCTTTTTTATTAAGGTAACGAACAGTGAAAGATGGGCCCCTGGATGGGAACCAGCAATCTAATATGATAGCGGGAAAACCCGTGCCCGTCAAGGCTTTTTTTCGTTTCTTCGGCGCCGGGGAGCGGGCGGGGGGCCAGGTTGACTGTGCGGCGCAGCCCTTGCTAAAATCAGGGAACGACCGGGGATCAACGGTGCGCAGGGCGAAGCGGGATAGCCGCTTTCGCGCCGGGGGCAGCAGGCATAAAGACCCGCCGGATCAATCCGGTGCGCAGGCCGCGGCAGCCGCGGCGAGGCGCGCGCCGCGACCGGTCCGTGCCTGTCTCAGGCATGCATGCCTTTCCGTGGCGGATGGGAACGAAGAGAAAGCAGTGCGATGAGCGTCAAGCGTAGACAGCCGCTTCTTTGATGTGCTATAATGATAGATGACAGATTTGCAAGGGGCATGGAAGGACGGGGGAATATGGGTACGGCGCACAAACGCAAAGCAGAGCGGCACGCCATCGAGAACCGCGAATTGAGTTGGCTTGCGTTTAACCGGAGAGTACAGGAAGAAGCGGACAATCCCGACAATCCGCTTCTGGAGCGCGCCAAGTTTCTCGCCATCGTCACCTCCAACCTGGATGAGTTCGTTCAGGTGCGCTATCAGCGCATCTACCAGGCCGCGCAGGAGGGAAAGAAATTCGGCGGCGTCGGCGGGCATGCGCTCTACCGCCGCGTCAACCGTGAGCTTCTGCACCAGAACAACGCCCAGTACCTGCTTTATGAGGGCATCCGCAGCGAGCTCTATTTGCAGGGCGTGAAGCTCTATCCCACCTTTTCGCTGGACGAGGATCATATCCGGCGCGAAAAAGCGCTGTTTGAAAAGGAAATACGGCCCTTTCTGAAGGTGGAGCCGCTCCGGGGCAGCCGTCCCCGCCAAAAGCAGCTCTACCTGCTGGTCAAGCTTGCGCGCTCACGGCATAAGGGGGGGCCGTTCTGTCTGGTGGGGCTGCCCACGGCGCTGCCCCGGCTGTTTGACCTGTCCAAGGCCAAGGAGGAGCAGTGCCTCATCCGCGTGGAGGATGTGGTCAAGCATTACCTGCACCGCCTGTTTCCCAAGGATCAGGTGGAGCATGTGGCGGTGTTCCGCATCATTCGCAACCAGAACTTCCCCGTTCAGGAGCGCACGGGCGAGGATATCGTGCCCGCTGTGCGCGAGATGCTCTCCCGCCGCCTGGGGGGCGAGGTGATGCGTCTGGAGGCCGAGGAGCGTATGAGCGAGGAGATGCTCACGCTTCTGATGCAGCAGTTCGGGCTGGAGCGCGAGCGGCGCTACCGTGTCACGGGGCCGCTGGATTTGAATAGAATGCTGATGAACCTCTACGCGCTGGTCAAGCGGCCCGGGCTGAAGTATCCGCCGGCCCAGCCTGTGGAGGTGACCCCCCTGATGGGGCAGGACGCGTTTGAGCAGATCGACCGGCGCGACTGGCTGCTCTACCATCCCTACCACAGCTTTGCGCCGGTGGTGCATCTGATGAAGCTGGCCGCGCAGGACCCGACGGTGCGCGCCATCCGTCAGACGCTCTACCGCGTCAGCGGCAACAGCCCCATCGTGGCGGCGCTGGCTCAGGCCGCCGAAAACGGCAAGGAGGTGCAGGTGCTCTTCGAGGCGCATGCGCGCTTTGACGAGGAAAACAACCTCTACTGGGGCGAGCGGCTCGCGCGCGCGGGCTGCCGCGTGATGTACGGCCTGCCGGGCCTCAAGACGCACAGCAAGATCACCCTGTTTGAACGCGAGGTGGACGGACAGACGCGCCGCGAGGTGCACTTGGGCACCGGCAACTACCATGACGGCACCGCGCGGCTGTATACCGACTTTGGCCTGCTCACCGCGGACCCGACGCTCACCTCCGACGCGGTCGCCTTTTTCCGGGGGCTGGAGAGCGGCGGAGCGGAGGCGCTGGAGGAGCTGGTCACCGCGCCCGATCAGCTCGCACCCACATTGCTGGACCTGATCGAGCGCGAGTGCGGGCATGCCCTGGCCGGACGCGGCGCACGCATCGTGGCGAAGATGAATTCCCTTTCGGACAAGGCGATCATCAGGGCGCTGCTCAATGCCGGGCGCGCGGGCGTGGAAATAGACCTGATCGTGCGCGGCATCTGCTGCGTGATCCCGGAAATCGAGGGCGTGAGCGACAACATTCACGTGCGCTCCATCGTGGGACGCAACCTGGAGCACGCCAGGGCTTTCGTGTTTGAAAACGGCGGCCAGCGCGAGGTATACCTGTCCTCGGCGGACTGGATGCCGCGCAATCTCTACCGCCGGGTGGAATTGATGTTCCCCGTCAAGGACGTGGCGCTGGCCCGCGCGGTGGAACACGTGCTCTACCTGCAATGGAACGATACCGAAAAGGCCCGCAGGCGGCTGGCGGACGGCGCGTATCTGCTCTCGCCCCGCCATGCCGGCGGCCTCAACGCCCAGGAAACGCTGCTCAGGGACGTGGAAGGCGTGTTTGCGGGCCGGTATGTGGAACGGGCGCCGGGGGCGCAGGTGTAGGGCGGTGCCCTTCCGGCTCCCCAGGGTTTTTTGTACAGTCTGAATCGTAGGCATATGCCGGGAAGGACGGAACGGATGAGCGATTGGAAAACGTTGGTGCGCGAGGACCGCGAGGCGGTTTTGGCCCGCGACCCCGCCGCCAAGTCCATGGCGGAGGTGCGCCTGTGCTACCCCGGACTGGTGGCGCTGAAATCCCACCGGCGGGCGCACGCGCTCTATGAAAAGGGACATGTGCTGCTGGCCCGGTGGATCAGCCAGCGTGCCCGGCACCGCACGGGCATTGAGATTCATCCCGGCGCCACCATCGGCCGCCGGGTGTTCATCGACCATGGCGACGGGGTGGTAATCGGCGAAACGACCATCATCGGCGACGATGTGACCATCTATCAGGGCGTCACGCTGGGCGGCACGGGCAAGGACACCGGCAAGCGCCACCCCACCATCCTCAACGGCGTGACCATCGGCGCGGGCGCCAAGGTGCTGGGCCCCATCACCATCGGCAACAACAGCAAGGTGGGCGCGGGCGCCATCGTCCTCAAGGACGTGCCGGACAACTGTACCGTGGTGGGCAACCCCGGCCGCATTGTGAAAAAGCAGCATCCCCAGCCCGCCGGCGAGGTGGACCTGGATCAGGTGAACCTGCCCGACCCCATGCTGGACCGCATGGAGGCGCTGGTCAAGCGCCTGACCGTGCTGGAAAGCTGTCTGGCGCGGCATGCGCGGCGGCTGGGCTGCGAGGGCTGCGAGGCGGCCCCGGAGGATGCGCCCTGCCACGGGCAATGTACGGACGAAAGCGAACCGGCCGACACAGCGCAATAAAGGAGCGAACAGCATGCAGATTTACAACAGCATGACCCGGAAAAAGGAACCTTTCGTGCCCCTCCACGAGGGAAAGGTGGGCATCTATGCCTGCGGGCCCACGGTCTATAATTTCTTTCACATCGGCAACGCGCGCCCCTTCATCGTCTTTGACGTGCTGCGCCGCTACCTGGAATACCGGGGATACGAAGTGACCTTCGTGCAGAACTTCACCGACATCGACGACAAGATGATCCGCCGCGCCAATGAGGAGGGCGTGACCGTCGCGGAGATTGCCGAGCGCTACATCGCCGAATATTTTACCGACGCCAAGGCGCTGGGCATCCGTCCGGCCACGGTGCATCCCCGCGCCACGGAGCACATCCCGCAGATCATCGCGCTCATCCAGCGGCTCATCGACAAGGGACTGGCCTACGAATCCCAGGGCGACGTGTACTACCGCGTGCGCGCCTTCCCCAGCTACGGCTGCCTGTGCGGGCAGAATCTGGAGGATCTGGAGAGCGGCGCGCGCGTGAGTGTGGACGAGGTCAAGGAGGACCCGCTGGACTTTGCCCTCTGGAAGGCGCAGAAGCCCGGCGAGCCCGCCTGGGAAAGCCCCTGGGGAATGGGCCGTCCCGGCTGGCACATCGAGTGCTCGGCCATGAGCACCACCTACCTGGGCGAGACCTTCGACATCCACGGCGGCGGCAAGGACCTGCTCTTCCCCCACCATGAAAACGAGATCGCCCAGACCTCCGGCGCGACCGGCAAGCCCTACGTGCGCTACTGGATGCACAATGGCTTTATCAACATCGACAACGAAAAGATGTCCAAGTCCAAGGGCAATTTCTTCACCGTGCGCGATATCTCCAGGGAGTTTGACCTGGAGGCCGTGCGCCTGTTCATGCTCTCGGCGCATTACCGCAGCCCCATCAACTTCAGCCGCGACCTCATCGAGGCGGCGGCCAGCAGCCTGGAGCGGCTCTACAATGCGCGCGACCAGCTTCAGTTCCTCCTCACCAGCGCCCAGGACCGCACGCCCGACGAAGGCGAGCGGGCCTTTATGGACGAGTGCCTGCGCTCGGAGGAAAAGTTCATCGCCGCCATGGATGACGACCTCAACACCGCCGACGCGCTGGCCGCGCTGTTTGAGCTGGTGCGCGCCGTCTACAAGCTGCCTCAGGGCAGCGTGAGCCGCGAGGCCGTGCAGCTGGGCATGGACAAGATGAAGGCGATCTGCGGCGTGCTGGGCCTTCTGATGAAGGAGGAGGGCGCCATCCCCGCCGAGGTGCAGGCGCTGGTGGACGAGCGCGCCGAGGCCCGCAAAAACAAGGATTGGAAGCGCTCCGACGAGCTGCGCGACCAGATCAAGGCCCTGGGCTACATTCTGGAGGATACCAAGGCGGGCCAGAAGGTGCGCAAGGGAGGGGCCTGAGGCCATGCGCCGCATGCTGGGCTGGTGCGCGGCAGCCGCGCTGCTGGCACTGGCACTGGGGCTGACGGCGGCGCACCGGGTGCCCGCGCCCGGAAGCGGCGCGTTTGCGCTGAATGCGCCTTGCGGGCCGCGTCAAACGGCTCCGTCGCCCGTCCTGCCGCATGGTCCGGTGGCCGTCAATTCCGCGGACGCGGACGAGCTGGATACCCTGCCGGGTGTGGGCGAGGTCATCGCGCAGCGCATCATTGAGGAACGCGAGGAAAACGGCCCCTTTTACTACCCGGAAGATCTGATGAATGTCAAGGGCATTGGCGAGAAGACGCTGGAAAAGCTGCTTTCGCACATCCGCCTGCCATAACGGAGGAAACGCATGCGCGATACGGTACTGTTTCTGGATACCACGCTCAGGGACGGCGAGCAGACCCCCGGCGTGAGCTTTCATCTTAACGACAAGGTGGACTTTGCCCGCGCGCTGGAGACGCTGGGGGTGGATATGATCGAAGCCGGATTCGCCGGCGCCAGCCCCGGGGACTTTGAAGCCGTGCGCGCCGTGGCCCGCACGGTCAAAACCGGCGTGTGCTCTCTGGCGCGCTGCGTCGAGGCGGATATCCGCGCCGCCGCCGACGCGCTCAAAGGCGCCGCCAAACCCCGCATCCATGTCTTTATCGCCACCAGCCCCCTGCACCGCGCCGCCAAGCTGAACATGACCCGCGAGCAGGTGCTGGACGCGGCCGTGCGCAGCGTGCGCCTGGCCCGCTCGCTGTGTGCGGACGTGGAGTTCAGCTGTGAGGACGCCACCCGCACCGAGACAGATTTCCTCCTTGAGGTATGCAAGGCGGCGGTGGAGGCGGGCGCGACCACCATCAACATCCCCGACACCGTGGGCTATGCCACCGTGGATGAATACGGCGGCCTGATCGACGCCATCTGCCGCGAGGTGGCAGGGGAGCGCGACATCGTGATCTCCACTCACTGCCATAACGACCTGGGTCTGGCCACCGCCACCACGCTGGAGGCCATCCGCCGGGGCGCGCGGCAGGTGGAATGCACCATCAACGGCCTGGGCGAGCGCGCGGGCAACGCCTCGCTGGACGAGATCGTGATGGGCCTGCGCACCCGCCGGGATATCTACGGCCTGAAGGACAACCTCAACATCCGCGAGCTCTACCGCCTGAGCCGCCTGGCCGCGGGCCTCAGCGGCATGGAGATTCCGCCCAACAAGGCCGTGGTGGGCGCCAACGCCTTCGTTCACCAGAGCGGCATCCATCAGCACGGCGTGCTGCGCGAGCGCGCCACCTACGAAATCATGAAGCCCGAGGAGCTGGGCATTCCGCAGGGCGGGGTGGTGCTGGGCAAGCTCAGCGGCCGTCACGCGCTGCGCGAGCATGCGCAGGAGCTGGGCTTTGAGCTGACCGAACGCGAGCTGGACCGCGCCTTTGAAAAATTCAAGGAGCTGGCCGACCGCAAGAAGGACATCACCGAGCGGGATGTCATGGCCATCTGCCGCGAGCAGATGCATGGCTCGCATGGCATGTACCGCATCCATTCCTTCCAGATCTTCAGCGGCAACCGCATGACCGCGACCGCCACCGTCAGCCTTCAGCGGGGCGCGGACGTGATCACCCGCGCGGACTGCGGCGACGGTCCGGTTGAGGCGTGCTTCCATGCCGTGGACCAGATTACCGGCTTCAAATGCAAGCTGGAAAGCTATCAGCTCCGCGCCGTCACCGAGGGCGAGGACGCGCTGGGCGAGGTCACCGTGCGCGTGAGCAACGAGGGCATAACCATGCTGGGCAAGGGCGTATCCACCGATATCATCGAGGCCAGCTGCCTGGCCTACCTCAACGCCGCCAACCGCGTCATCGAGGCGCGCCAGGAGCGGGAAAAGGCCCATCAGTAAGAAACGGGAGTTTGAACCGATGTACGAACGATATATCAAGCGCGCTCTGGACGTGGTTCTTTCGGCCGTCGGCCTGGTGGTGCTCAGCCCGCTGCTTGCGCTGATCGCCCTGGCCATCCGCCTGGACAGCCCCGGCCCCGTGGTGTTTCATCAGAAGCGCTTCGGCAAGGACCGCAAGCTGTTTGAAATCTACAAGTTCCGCACCATGCGTGTGGACGCGCCCCGCGACGTGCCCACCAACGACCTGCGCGGCTCCAAAGGGTACATCACCCGCGTGGGGCGCATTTTGCGCATGACCAGCCTGGACGAGCTGCCCCAGCTTTGGAACATCCTGAGGGGCGATATGTCGCTCATCGGCCCCCGGCCCGCGCTGTGGAACCAGGAGGACCTGATGGCCTGGCGCGACCGCTTCGGGGCCAGCCACATCCGGCCCGGCCTGAGCGGCTGGGCGCAGGTCAACGGCCGGGACTACCTCAGCCGCGATCTGGAGAAAAAGGCACGCCGGGACGCCGAATATGCGCATAACGTCAGCTTTGCCTTCGACCTCAAGTGCTTTTTGCTGACGCTGGTCAAGGTGGTGAACCGTCAGGGCATCGCCGAGGGGCGCGAGGGCCGCAGCTATCCCATCGGCGGCAGGGAGGACAAGTCATGACGCGGGTAATCATTACCGGGGCGGGCAGCTATATCGGCACGCATCTGGGCGCCTGGCTCAGCCGCCGGCCGGAGCGGTTTGAGGTGGAGGAGATGAGCCTGCATGGCGCTTGGGATGCAAGCGCCTTTTTGGGTTGCGGCTGCGTCATCCACGTGGCGGGGCTGGCGCACAGAAGGGAGCAGTCCGGCGACGAGGCGCTCTACGACCGGGTCAACCGTGAGCTGGCTGTGGAGGTGGCCCGGGCGGCCAAGGCGCAGGGCGTAAAACAGTTTGTGTTCTTCAGCAGCATGAGCGTCTACGGCCTGACCTGCGGGCGCATCACGAAGCATACGCAGCCCGCGCCCAACACCCATTACGGCGTGAGCAAATGGAAGGCGGAACAGGCGCTTGCCGAGCTGGAGGACGATGCCTTCCATGTGGCCGTGCTCCGGCCGCCCATGATCTACGGCCGCGGCTGCCGGGGCAACTATCCCCGGCTTTCGGCGCTGGCGCAGAGCCTGCCGCTGTTTCCTCGAGTTCAAAACGAACGCAGCATGCTCTATATCGATACCCTCTGCGCCTTTGTGGAGCGGCTGGCGGACAGCGGCGCGGGCGGGCTGTACTTCCCGCAGAACCGCGAATACGTGTCCACCTGCGCCATGGTGCGGGAGATCGCCGCCTGCCATGGCCGGCGGGTGAGGCTGGTGCCCGGCCTGAACGCGCTGCTGGGGAGGATGGCCCCGCGCGTGGGGCTGGTGGGCAAGGTGTTTGGTACGCTGACCTATGACCAGGGCATGAGCGAAGCGTTCCGGCCGGAGGAGGAGCCCTCCTTTGCCGAGACCATCCGCCGGACCGAGGTGGGGACATGAGCAGAAAGGTGCTGTTTGTGGCCACGGTGCTGCGCATGCATGTGCTGGTGTTTCACCTGCCCTATATGCGCTGGTTTCAGGAACAGGGCTACGAGGTGCATCTGTGCTGCGCCAACGATACGCCCGATCCCCATCCCCAGGTGCCGTATTGCGACCGTTGGGTGGAGCTGCCCTTTTCCCGCTCGCCGTTTTCCGCCGCCAACCGAGAGGTCTTTCGCCGCCTGAAGCAGCTCATCGACGCCGAGGACTACGCCCTCATCCATTGCAACACGCCGGTGGGCGGGCTGCTGGGCCGTCTGGCGGCGCGTGCGGCGCGCAAACGCGGCACGCGTGTGGTCTATACGGCGCACGGGTTTCATTTTTTCACCGGCGCGCCGCTGAAAAACTGGCTGCTGTACTACCCCGCGGAGCGTCTGCTCAGCCGCTGGACCGACCTGCTCATCACCATCAACGGCGAGGACTATGCCCGCGCGAAGCGGTTTGCCGCCGGCCGCGTGGCGCTGGTCAGCGGCGTGGGGGTGGACCTTGCGCGCTTCCGTGGGCCGGTGGACCGTGCCGCGGTGCGTGTCGGGCTGGGCATCGGCCCGGAGGACGCCGTGCTCATCACCGTGGGCGAGCACAGCGAGCGAAAGAACCACGAAACCGTGATCGCCGCCGCCGCGCCCATCGAAGGGACACATGTGCTGTTTTGCGGCGTGGGGGACCGTCAGGCCGCGCTGGAAAAGCAGGCACGGGAACTGGACATGGAGGACCGCGTGCATTTCCTGGGGTTCCGCAAGGACATTCCGGCGCTGCTGGCGGCTTCGGACGTGTTTGTGTTTCCCTCCTTGCAGGAGGGGCTTCCCGTGGCCCAGATGGAGGCCATGGCCGCGGGGCTTCCCTGCGTGGTCAGTGATGTGCGCGGCAACAACGACCTCATCGCCCCCGGCGAGGGCGGCTTTCTGCGCGCGCCGCGCGACGTGAGCGGCTTTACGCAGGATATCGCGCGCCTGCTGGCGGACCCGGCTCTGCGCGCGCGCATGGGCGAGCGCAACCGCCGCGAGATGCGCCGCTACAGCCTGGAGGCGGTGCTTGCCCAGATGACCGCGCTCTACCGCGGCCTGCTGGACGGGCGCGAGCCATGACGGAAGGGGGATGCGGCTGTGGCGTCGGTGCTGTTTCTGATGCGCTATCCGCTGGAGAAGGACGATAACCTCAAGATCAAGTTTGACGGGCAGATGGCCGCTGTGCGCGCCATGGGGCACGAGGCGCGGCTGATCGGCTGGGACCATGAGGGCCTGTGGCTGGTGGGGGAGGGCGAGCGCACGCTTCTCCATCGCGCCCGGCTGACGGGGCTGCCGGGATACGAAAAGACGCTGCTGTACGTGGACCTGATGGCTGCGCTCAAAAAGGCGGCGGCCCTCAGGCGCTTTGACCTGGTGTACATGCGCTTTCTGCCGGTGTTCCATAACGCGCCGGGGGCGCTGGCCGCCGTGAAGGCGGGCGGCGCGCGGCTGGTGGTGGAGCATCCCACCTATCCGTTTGAAAACGGCAAGCGCTCCTCGCTTCTGCGCATGCCGGTCTTTGCCTATAACGCGCACGTGTTCCGCCGCCTGGAACCCATGATCGACCTCTATACCCTCATCGGCGACCCCTGCGACGGCACGCTCAACGGCCGTCCCGCCATGAACATCCTCAACGGCGTGGACGTGAGCCGCCTGCCTCTGCATGTCCCGCGCAGGGGCGCGAAGGACATCGGCCTGCTCGCGCTGGCCAGCATGTCGGTCTGGCAGGGCTATGATCGGTTGATTGAGGCGCTGGCGCGGTACAGGGGCGGCGAGCCGGTCACGGTGCACATGGTGGGCGGCGAGGGCGACGGCTCGCTGGCGGCGTGGAAGCGGCTGGCGCAGGAGCGGGGCGTGGCGGACCGCGTCATCTTTCATGGCGAGCTGCACGGCGAGGCGCTGGACCGGGTGGCGGCCCGGTGTGACATCGGCGTGGGCGGACTGGGCCTGCACCGCAAGGGCCAGTACCGCAGCATGACGCTCAAGCTGCGGGAATACATGGCGCGGGGCCTGCCCTTTGTCTACGCGGTGGACGACCCCTCTCTGCCGGAGGACCCCGCCGTCTGCCTGCGCCTTGCCAACGACGAAAGCCCCATTGACCTGGCGGAGCTGGCGGCCTTTGCGCGGCGCGCGCAGGCCGATGAAGAAACGCCCGCGCGGATGCGCGCCTACGCGGAAAGCCACATGTCCTGGCAGGGCGTGCTGGCCCAGGTGCTGGAAAGGGTGGGAATCGAATGCCCGGAACGCTGATTTACCTGAGCAACTGCGCCATTTCGGCGGACGGACGTCAAAACCCCTTCATGATGCAGGAATTGCCCTGGCTGATGGCCCATTTTGACCGGGTGATGATGGTCAGCTATTATGGCGTGCGCACGCTGATGCCCGGCGACGAGCGGGGCGAGCGGCCCTTTACGGCCGTGCGTCCGGGGCTGGCGGGCCTTCGCGCCCTGCTGAAAACGCCGTTTACGGCGGATGTGTGGCGCGAGCTTAAGCATATGCGCAGGGACGGGGTGCTGACGCCGGGCAACGCGCTGCGGCTGCTGGCCTTCACGCAGCGGGGGCTCAAGATGCACTACTGGACGGAGCGGCTGCTGCGCGGCGTGGTGGAGGCGCATACCACCCTGTACTCCTGCTGGATGAGCTTTGACGGCTACGCCGCCGCGCTGTCCAAGCGAAAGCACCCCCGTGTTCGCTGCGTCATCCGCGGCCACGCCTACGACGTGGATACGGAGCGCTTTGCCAAAAACCCCTATATGATGAAGCGGCGCATCGCCGCCGAGGCGGACGGCCTGTACCTGATCAGCCGCACGGCCCGCGCTCAGTTCATGAGCTATATGCGCGGCCACGTGGACGAGCGCAAGGTGCACGTCCTGGCCATGGGCTCATCCGGCATGCCGGTGGATCGCCTGCGCGAGCCGCCGCTGTACACGCAGGGCGTGTTACGCGTGGTCAGTTGCGCCATGTTCAACCCCATCAAGCAGGTGGATGTGCTGGTGCGCGCGCTCTCGCGCTGGGAGGGCGGGCCGATGTGCTGGACGCACATCGGCGGAGGCGCGGAAGAAGGGGCCGTGCGGGCGCTGGCCTCCGAGCTGCTGGACCCCAAGGAGAACGTCATCTGCGAACTGCTGGGCGAGCTGGACGGCGCGCACGTGCAGCGCATCTACGATACGCGCCCCTTTGACGTGTTCATCAACACCAGCAAAAAGGAAGGCGTGCCCGTGTCCATCATGGAGGCCATGCGCCACGGCATCCCGGTCATCGCGCCGCGCGTGGGCGGCATTCCCGAACTGGTCACGCCGGACGTGGGCTTCCTCTACGCTCCGGAAAGGGGCGAGGAGGGCGTCCTGGAGGCGCTGAACCACTTCGCGGCCCTGCCCCGCGAGGAGGCCGAGGCCATGCGCCGGGCGGCCAAGCGCCGCTGGGACGAGGGGTATTGCAGCGCCTCGCTGCTGCCCAAACTGTTTCCCGGGCAGTCCTGAAACGCACGGAAAGGAGGGCGCGCTCGTGGGTAAGCGCATCCTGATTATCAGCTATTTCTTCGCCCCGCAGAATGCCATGGGGGCGGTCCGGCCCACCAAGCTGGCCAAATATCTCAGCCGCATGGGCCACGAGGTCACCGTGCTGTGCGGCCCCGGCATGAACGACCGCCGGGACCCCACCCTCGCCCGTGACCTGGCGGCCCTTAGGGAGGTGCATGTCATCCGGGAGTGGAACCCCCTCCGGGACCGTCGCCCCCGCCCGACCACACCCGCCGCAACAACGCAGCCGTCCGCGGCTTCCCCTCGCGGGGGAGCGCTTCACGCCGCCAGGGACGCGGCCTACCGCTGGCTGCGCTGGCAGGCGGACCGCAGCTTCCGCCGCCGCGCCGTGGCCGCGCTGGACGGGCTGACCGGCACGTACGACGTGGTGTTTTCCACCTACGCACCCTGGAGCGTGCATGAGATCGCCCGCGAGGCCAAGCGCCGCGGACTGGCACGCCGCTGGATCGCGGATTTCCGGGACGAGGTGGGCACGGCCTTTGCCTGGCAGAAGGGGAAAAAGGCCCGCTACCTGCGCATGCTCAGGCGCGAGGCGGATGTGCTGTGCGCCGCGTCGCAGGGCTTTCTGGAGATGATGGGCTTTGAGGATGCCGGGCGCGTTTTGTCCAACGGCTTCGACCGCGAGGACCTGCCCCCGGCGGAGGCCGCGCCCGCACGCACGGGCAGGCTGCGCGTGGTCTACTGCGGCATGCTCAGCATGGGGCGCAAGGGCGTAGGCGACCGCGACCTCACCCCGATGTTCCGTGCGCTGGGCGCATTGATCAAGCGCGGTCAGCTGGCGCGCAGCCAGGTGGCGCTGGTGTATGCGGGCGGCGAAAGCGCCCTGATGCAGCGTCAGGCCGCGGCCTGCGGCATGGGGGATCTGGTGGAGGACCACGGTCTGGTCTCGCGCGAGGAATCCATCGCCCTGCAGCGGGGGGCGGATGTGCTTCTGATGGCTTCGTGGCACATGGCCGCCCAACGGGGGATTCTCACGGGCAAGCTGTTTGAATATATGATGATGGAGAAACCCATCGTGTGCTGCATGTCGGGCGATCTGCCGGGCAGCGGCGTCAAGCGGGTGCTGGAGGAGACCGGCATGGGCCTGTGCGTGGAGCAGGCCGCCGGAGCTGCGGACGAGTCGGCGCTGGACGCCTATATGACGGATCTGGCGTATCGCTGGAAGCAGGGAAAGCCGCTGCTTGAGTCGAAACACCCGGACGAGGTGGAAACATACGCCTATCCGGCGCTGGCGGCCCGGTTGGCGGGCTGGATGGAGCGTTGAGTGTTCCTGCGCGAAAAGTGAGGAGGTTGTCCATGAAAAAGATTGCAACCGCCCTTGTGATAGTGGCGTGTCTGTTGACCGGAGCCCTGCTGCCGGCCCTTGCGGAAACGGACTTGTCCCGTCTCGCGGCAGCAGAGGAGCCGAGGATGGAGGAAAAGACACCCGGGGAGACGGAGCTTCCCGCAAGGGAAGAAACCCCGAAGGCAACCGACGGGCGCGAGGACCCGGCGGCTTCCGAAGCGGAACCCGCAGCTCCCAAGGCAACTCGGGCACCCAAGGCAACCGACGGACGCGAGGACCGGGCGGCTTCCGAAGCGGAGCCCGTGGCCCCCAAGGCAACTCGGGCACCCAAGGCAACCGACGGGCGCGAGGACCCGGTCACGCCTGAAGAAAAGCCGGATGCCTTTGAAGCTCCGGAACCTTCGCAGCGGCATGGCCACCACGGTGCGGCGCATCCGCACGGCAAGCGGCATCACGGCGGGGAGGGGCTCAGGCCCGGTCCGGACGCAGACATGCCGCGCCGTCCCGGAGCAGACGAGCGGCCACGGCAGGCGGCCCCGCATTGCCGCCGGTGGTGCGGGCCGGAGCGGAGCCGGCCCCATTGCGCCGGCTGTCCGTTTGGCCGCGAATGTCCCGGCTGGGAAAACGACCAGCCCGCCGAAACGCTGCCGGCCCCGCTTCCCAAGCAGGAATCCCGCCAGGCAGAGGAACCCGCAAAGAAGACGACGCTTCGGTTGGGACCCGGAATGGCCGTCTGAATCTCAAAGCGGAGGGAAAAACGCCCCTCCGTTTTTTTGCCCCTGTTACCGGATTGTGAACCTTCTGTAAACCTTCCCGGCATCCGCCCGCAAGCCCTTGACAAGCTCATGCCGGAATGCTACCCTGTGACCAAAAGAACGGTTTTGGTCCCAGCGTTTTGTATTATTTTCCAGACCGCCGTTCGGAAAGGAAACGCCGTGAGTTATATCACCTTTGAGAATGTCACCAAGGAATACCACACCGGCGGCGAAACGGTGCTCGCCGCCAACAACGTCTGTTTTGAGATGGAAAAGGGCGAACTGAGCGTGGTGCTGGGTCCCAGCGGCGCGGGCAAGACCACCATCCTCAACCTCCTGGGCGGCATGGACCGGGTCACCTCCGGGAAGATCATCATGGACGGCAAGGAGATCACCAGCCTCACCGGGCGCGAGCTGACCGAGTACCGCCGGCTGGATGTGGGCTTTGTGTTCCAGTTTTACAACCTCATGCCCAACCTGACCGCCCTGGAAAACGTGGAGCTGGCCCGGCAGGTATGCCCCAGGGCGCTGGACCCGGTGGAAGTGCTCAAGCAGGTAGGCCTGGGAGAGCGGATGAACAACTTCCCGGCCCAGCTCTCCGGCGGCGAGCAGCAGCGCGTATCCATCGCGCGTGCGCTGTGCAAAAACCCGGCGCTGCTCCTGTGCGACGAGCCCACCGGCGCGCTGGATTCCAAGACCGGATTGCAGGTGCTGGCGCTGCTCAAGGACGTGAGCGAAAAATACCAGACCACCGTGGCCATCATCACGCATAACGCGGCCATTGCGCCGCTGGCCCGCCGGGTCATCCGCGTGCGCAACGGACAGATTGAAAGCGTGGAACTGAATGACCATCCGGCCTCGGTGGAGGAGATCGCATGGTAAAAAACGTGCTGCGCCGCAAGCTTGTGCGCGACATGTGGCACAACCGGATGCAGTTTCTGGCGGTGATTCTGCTCTGCGCGCTGGGCACGTGGGTGTTCAGCGGGCTGGATGCGGCCTGGCGCATGCTGGACCTGTCGGCCCAGACCTACTTTGACGAGCAGAATGTGGCGGATATATGGATCACCCTCTCCAGCGCCGACCGCGAGGCCGTGGAGCGGGTGCGCGGCATTGCGGGCGTTAAGGACGTGCAGGCGCGCGCCACCGCCGAGCTTACCGTGGACCTGCCCCACGAGCCCAGTCTGGTGGTGGAAGCCTACGACGGAACGGCCCGCATCAACCGCCCGCTGGTGCGCGAGGGGAGCAACCTGCAGAGCAGCGACCTGCGCGGCTGCCTGCTGGATGAGCTGTTTGCCCGGGAAAACGGGCTGGCCGTGGGCGATCGCATCGGCCTGAAGGTGGGCGGGCAGGTGTACGATTTCCTCATCCGCGGTACCTGCCTGAGCCCGGAATTCGTGTCCCTGACCAAAAACAGCGTGCGTGATCCGCTCAATTACGGCTTCATCCTCATCAACAACGGGGCCATCGGCGAGCTGCCGCTCAACAGCCTGGTGGTTACCCTCACGGACGGGACGGACGTGGAGACGGTGGAAGCCGCTGTGAGCGCCTATTACCCCGACGCCCTGATGCTGGACAGCCGCACTCAGAACAGTGTGCACGGCATCGCCTCGGACGCGGGCATGTACCGCAGCCTGAGCTATGTCTTTCCGCTTTTGGCCTATGCCGTAGCGGCCATGATCGTGCTGACCACCATCACCCGCATGCTGGAAAACCAGCGCACGCAGATGGGCTGTCTCAAGGCCCTGGGCTACCGCGACGGGCAAATCCAGCGGCACTACCTGTGTTACGCCTTTTATCCGGCGCTGGTGGGCTCGGTGCTGGGGCTGTTCGTGGGGCGGCAGACGCTTCCCTATATCCTGTGGAATATGGAAAGCGCGCGCTATACCTTCCCCCGCTGCCTGCAGGCACCCATCTCCTGGGAGCAGTGGACGGTGTGCGGGCTGGGCGTGCTGCTGAGCTGCCTGATCTGCCTGCGCACCTACCGCCGTAGCGCCAGGGAAGTCACCGCCGCACTGCTTCGCCCCCGGCCGCCCCGCGCGGGACAGAAGCTGTTTCTGGAGCGGCTGGGCGGCCTGTGGAGCCGCCTGGGCTTCAACGCCAAGATGGTGTGCCGCAACCTGCTGCGCAACAAGGCGCGCACGCTGATGTCGCTCATCGGCGCCCTGTGCTGCACCATGCTCATCATCACCTCCCTCAGCCTCAACGACAGCGTCAAGTACTTTGTGGGCAAGTATTACGAGGGGACGCTGCGCTACAGCGTGCGGGCCAAGCTGGATGCCGGTGCGGGGACCGTGGAGGGATACCGCAAGCGCGTGGAGGCGCAGCGCGTGGAGGGCGTGATGGACAAAAGCGTGAGCATCCGCCTGGGCGACGCCTTCCGCGCCACCACGCTGACGGTGCTGGAGGATGACCAGCGCCTGATGAACCTGGGCGCGGATGAAACGTGGATGCCCCTGCCTGCGGACGGGGTGCTGCTCTCGCGCAAGCTGGCGGAGGCCCTGGGCGCACAGGTGGGCGACCGGGTGAACCTCTGGCTGACGGGCGATTCGGACCCCGTTTCGGTCACGGTCAGCGGCGTGGCGGAAATCACCATCGGCCAGACCGTGTTCATGAGCCGCACCGTGTGGGACGGGTGCAAGAAAGGCGATTTCGTGCCCACGGCGCTCCATGTGCTCTCGCCCACGCAGGCGGGCCTGGACTACCTGAGCGGGCTGGATGAATTCGAGGAATTCCAGTATCCCCCCAGCGAGATGGCGGACACCCTCAAGGTGCTGGAAAGCCTGCAGGGCGTGTTCCGGCTGATGGCGGGCGCGGCGCTTGGACTGGCCTTCGTGGTGCTCTACAACATGGGCATCCTCAACTTTGTGGAGCGCTGCCGCGAATATGCCACGCTCAAGGTGCTGGGCTATCACCAGCGGGAGATCCGCCGCCTGATTCTGACGGAAAACGCGCTGGTGAGCGGCCTGGGGGTGCTGATGGGCATTCTGCCGGGCTGGTGGCTCACGGGCGTGGTATTCCGCTCCTGCGAAACGGACACGATGGTGTTTATCTCCACCGTCACCCCGACCTCGGTGCTTCTGGCCTGCACGGTCACCTTTGCCTTTTCCTGCCTCATCACCGGCCTTTTGACGCGCAAGGTCCGGACCATCGACATGGTGGAGGCGCTCAAGAGCGTCGAATAATCTTCGGGAGGGAATCAACCATGAAAAAATTTGTCGCCCTGTTGCTGACGGTCGCTTTGCTGACGCCCTTGTGCGCCCTTGCGGAGGATGTGCAGACGGCAGCCGTGAGCAATGTCACCGCCAACGCGGTGGCGGAGAGCGAAAACGTCTACAAGATCACTGCGCCCTATTCCGGCGTGCTGCTGCCCTTTGATCTGGAAAGCGGCGATCCTGTGTCCAAGGGCGACACGCTGTTTGCGCTGGATACGGTCAAGGTCTACGCCCCGGTGGACGGCACGGTGCAGGCGGTATTTGCCGAGCCCGGGGACCTGTGCGAGGATGTCACCGCGCTTTACGGGATGATCGCCTGCATCGAGCGCACCCTGCCGCAGGTGGCGCAGGCCAGCACCTCCGGCGCCTACAACGATGCGGAAAACCGCCTCATTCACGTGGGCGAAACGGTGTATTTCTATCAGACCAGCGACAAGGACAACGAGGGCGAGGGCCGCGTGACCGCCGTCAACGGCTCCGATTATACCGTGGAGCTGACCGCGGGCGATTTTGAAAACGGCGACAGCATCAAGATCTACCGTGACGAAAAGATGGGCACCAAGAGCTGCATCGGTTCCGGCACCATCGAGCGTGCCGCGGATGTGGCCGTCAGCGGCACCGGACGGGTGCTCAGCTGCGCGGTCCAGCCGGGCCAGACCGTGCGCAAGGGCCAGCTGCTCTTTGAATTGTCCGGCCAGGACGCGGAGGCGGATGTGACCGGCGCGGCCATCACCGCGGACCATGACGGGACGGTGGAGCTGGCGGCGGGCGCAGCCTCCGGCCAGCAGGTCTACAAGGGCCAGCTTCTGGCCAGCATCCATGACCTCAGCGCCATGAACGTGGTGGCCGAGGTGGACGAGATCGACCTGGAGCGCGTGCATGTGGGCGATACGCTCACCGTGGTATTCGACTGCTACCCGCAGGAGGAGGTCTCCGGAACGGTTCAGAGCATTTCTCTGATTGGCAACGCCAAGCAGAACGCCACCTACTATGATGTGACCCTCTCCATCAGCGCCAGCTGGCAGGTGCTGCCCGGCATGAATGCCACGGTATGGCTTCCCGCCGGTCAGTGACGGAGGCGAGGAGATGGCAACGGCTTTTTCCCCTCAGGAGCGCGAGCGCATCCGCGACAGCCTGCTGGATGCGGCGCTGAAAAGCGCGGCGACTCAGGGCATGCGCCATGCCACGGTAGATGGCCTGGCGCGTGAGGCGGGCATCAGCAAGGGGGCGTTCTACCGCTTTTATCCAAGCAAGGAGCACCTGTTTTTGAGCATGCTGGAGCGCACCCATGAGGAAATGTACGGCAGCGCGGAAAAGGTGCTGGACGAGCGGACCGATCTTCCCCTGCGGGAGCGCACCATGCGGGCCATTCTGGAGGTGTTCCGCGTAGCGGAAACCTATAACCTGATTCCCTTCATCCGCGAGGAGCTGCCCCTGCTTTTGCGCCGCCTGCCGCAGGACGTGGTCAACGCGCATTACATTACGGATGACGAGCGCATCAAGCGCCTGATCCTTAAGGCCGGGGCCCGGCTGACCACCAGCATGGAAACCGCCTGCGTCACCGTGCGAATGCTGATGCTGTCCATCTCCTTCCGGCAGGATGTGGGAGCGGGCTTTGAGGAGGCTCTGCGCCTGATGGTGGAGGGCGCGTGCGACCGCGTGCTGGCATGAAGAGAGCCCGGACGGTTTCCCGTCCGGGCTTTGAAACGCAGATCATCGAAAGCATGCAGCTTCACGGCAGCGTCTGCGCTTTAGGAGAAACCGCGCAATGCTCAACATCTTCTTCAAACCATCTCACATCTTCACCGTGATGCGCCCCGCACACGGCCGGCACTTTTCAATCAAAAGCGCCTGCTGCGCGTTTCCCGGCCGTTTGCCTGGTCTGCGTTTCACCCATAGCTTGCCCCGGCGGAATGAAAATATTCCGCCTTTTTTCAATTCGCCGGGCTGCCAAAGGCAGGAAAAAAACATCCTGATCCAGAAAGTTAACAGACTAGGCTTTGCATGGAGGGCGGCAGATGGTTTTTTGGGAGAATATGCGGACGGACAGCGAAAGTTACCGGCAGGGCGAAGAACTGTTTCGCAGGGGAAGCGTGCATCCCGCCGCCGGCCGGACGGATGCGCTGTGCTATGACGTGGGCTCCACGCCGCCGCAAAGGGTATGCCTGCTGGCCTCCGGCGCCGCGGAGTGCACCTGCGGCCAGGATCAGGAACCCTGCTGCCATGTGGCGGCCGCCGCGCTGGCTGCGAACGGGGATGGACGGCTGCGGCGATTCCGGCAGGAAAACGAATTGCGCCTGGGCGAAAAGATGCTGGGCGTGCTGGGACGCGCCATGCCGGGCGGCGAAACGGTCCGTCTTACGCCCGCGCTGCGGCTGTACGCGGACGGGCGTGTGGCGCTGGGGCTGAGCGTGGGGCAGGAACGGCTCTACGCGGTCCGCAGCGTAGCGGATCTGCTGACCTGCTTTGCGCTGGGCACGCCGCTCAGGCTGTCGGCCAAATTCACCTACCGGCCCGAGGGCATGCGCTTTTCCCGCGAGGACGAGCGCCTGCTCACGCTGCTGATGAATCATATCCCGCTCAGGGCGGAAACGCTGCGCCAGCAGGAGGAGGGCGGCGCGACCGCCGACACAAGACCTCAGGGTCCGCAGGCGGATGGACGCTTTGTGCTGATGACCGGAGCGCTGCTGCATGGCGTTATGCGGTATTTTGAAAATCATTCCTTCGTGCTCCTGATGGAGGACGAGAAAATCGCGCATGGCGCCATACGCACGGTGGAACTGCCGCTGTGCTTTGCCATCGACCTTTCGCCCACGGAGCTGACCGTGCGTGCCGAGGGGGTGGAAAGCCTGCGCCTGGTCAGCCCGGACGCGCGCTACGTGCTCTGGGATGGGCGCGTGGCGCACCTGCACAGCGCGCAGGCACGGGTCTGCAGGCTTTTGTGCCAGGAGGGCCGGCAGTTCCGCTACCCCGCGCGTCAGGCGGAGGAAACCCTTGCCACGCTGTTGCCGGCGCTGTCCGCCGTAGGCACGGTCGTGCCCTCTCCGGAGCTGGCGCAGCGGCTGGAAACCGCGCCCCTGAAAGCCGCCGCCTACCTGGATCTGGTGGGGGGCAATGTGGAGGCGCGGGTGGAATTCCACTATGGCGACGCCGTCATCGACCCCTTCGCCTCCTCCCGTGGTGAAGAGAAGCCCCCGGCGGAGGGCGGCCGCATGCTGCTGCGGGATGGCCGTGCCGAAAGCGCGCTGCTGGACTTCTTTTCAGACGCGGGCTTCGTGGTGCGCGGCGGACGCATCGTGCTCAAGCGATCCAAGGAGATTCTGCGATTCTGCACCCAGGGCGTGGCGGAGCTGGGCAAGCTGTGCGAGGTCTATGCCTCCACGGCGTTTGAAAAGGTCAAGCCCCGGCGCTTCGCTGCTCGCGCCTCGTTCCATATGCGCGGCGGACGGCTGGTGCTCGAGCTGCTGGAGGAAGGGCGGCCTGTGCCGGAACTGTTGCCGGTGATGCGCGCCATCGCCCAGCGGCAGCAGTATGTACGGCTGAAAACGGGCGAATTTCTGGATGTGCGCGATATGAGCGCGCTGGCTCCCGTGGTACAGGAACTGCTGGATGCGGCCGCCCTGGACGACCCTGCGGCGGACGACGAGGCGCGGGAGCTCCGCTTCGGCGCGTACCGCTCGGCCTATATGGTGAGCATGCTGCGCATGGCTGGTGCGGACGTGGCTGCTGACGAAGGCGTGGAAAACGTCATGGAAGCACTGGGCAGCGATGCGCAGGCGGATCTGAGCTATGTGCCCGGCCGCTTGCGGCGCAAGCTCACGCCCTATCAGCAGCGCGGGTGCGCATGGGTCTTGTCGCTCTACGAGGCGCGCATGGGCGGCATTCTGGCCGACGAGATGGGCCTGGGCAAAACGGTGCAGATCATCGCGGCGCTGTCGGCGGCCCGGCGCAGGGACGGCGTGATGAAGAGCATGATCGTCACCCCCACGTCGCTGACCTATCACTGGCTGGCCGAATTCAAGCGTTTTGACGACGCGATGGTGGTGCGCGTGGTGAGCGGACCGCGGGAGGAACGGCGCCACGCCATCGAGGAGATCAAGCGCGACCCGTCGGTGGACGTGGTGCTGACCAGCTATCCGCTTTTGCGGCGCGATATTGAGCACCTGCGGGACATCCCCCTGCGCTTTGCCATACTGGACGAGGCACAGAGCGTGAAAAACGCGCAGAGCCAGGGAGCGGTGGCCGCCAAGGAGCTGGACGCGCAGGTGCGCGTGGCGCTGACCGGCACTCCCATGGAAAACCACACCGGCGAGCTGTGGAGCATCTTTGATTTCGTGCTGCCGGGATACCTGGGCACACAGGCGGCATTTCTGCGCCGCTATGGCGGAGGCGAGCGGGCCGACGAGCTGCGCGAGCGCATCCGCCCCTTCCTGATGCGCCGCCTCAAGAGCGAGGTGCTGGCCGACCTGCCCAGAAAGCGCGAGGAATACGTCTATGCCGCCATGACCCCCGAACAGACGCGCGTGTACGACAGCCTGATGCTGACGCTGCGCGAGCATGTGGGGCAGGCGCTGGCGGAGGGCTCCCTGCCGCGCGCGCGCATGCAGGTGCTCAGCATTCTGCTCAAGCTCCGTCAGGTATGCTGCCACCCCAAACTGTTTTTGCCCGACTATGAGGGCTCCAGCGGAAAGCTGGAGCTGCTGGTGCAGATCGTGCACAACGCCATCGCCGCCAAACGCCGCATGCTGATCTTTTCGCAGTTTGTGGGTATGCTGCAGATGATCCGCAAGCGCCTGGGGCGCGAGGGTATCCAGACGCTTTACCTGGATGGTGAAACCCGCCCCGACAAGCGTCAGGAGCTGTGCGACCGCTTCAACGGGGGAGAGGGACGGGTGTTCCTGATTTCGCTGAAGGCTGGAGGCACGGGGCTGAACCTGACCGGCGCGGACCTTGTGATTCATTACGATCCCTGGTGGAACCCCGCCGCCGAGGACCAGGCAACCGACCGTGCGCACCGCATCGGTCAGACGCATGATGTGGACGTGGTCAAGCTGATTGCCCAGGGCACGATCGAGGAAAAGGTGACGGATCTGAGCAAGCGCAAGCGCGCGGTGTTTGACCGCGTGGTTATGGCAGGCGAAACCGAGCTGCGCAGCCTGTCGGAGGAGGACATCCGCGCGCTGTTCTTTAGCTGAAAACGGTTCGTTTGCTTAAGCATGAGGATTCTTTTGTGCTTTTGTAACATGGACAAACAGGTATGCCCGCGCCCCCGTGATGGAGCGTCTCAGTCCAGCTTGATGTATTTCAGTTTTTGAGGTTGCTGCTCTCTGGCTTCACAGGTGTCTGTCAATAGCTCAAGGGCTTCGGTAAAGGCGTCAATTTCCCCGTCTGAGAAGCGGTCCAGTTTTTCAAAAAAGGGAAGAAAATCCTTACTCACGTTATCTGCTGAGTTTTGCTTGTAAAAACGAATCGCTTTTTCCGTCGGCCGGATGAAAATTTCCTTTTTGTTGCCTTCCGCAATGAAGCGGTCAATAAATCCGTACTCCTTCAACAGCTTTATCTTTTTGGAAAAAGAGCTCTGCGGGATGCCCAGCTTGGCTGCGATGTCGATCATGTTGTCGGTATTGTCGCAGTGCTCGACAAAATATTCGATGATCTGCCAGACCAGGCGGTCAACATATACGCCGTCGGCGATTTCAATGCGAAAAGCCTCGTTGAGCTTGTCCAGCACGTTGACGTGGCGGACAAGGGCGGCCACCAGCTGGCGGTATCTTCCCATCCATTCATAATCCATGCATATTCCCTTCTTTGTCTTCAGAGTATCCACATGGAAACAGCAATCGAAAATGAATTTTCATGTAGTCATTATAATGGCTGACGGGAAATTTGTCAAATTTTCATTCTTGATGTATTGACGATATATTCTTGAGAATGTATAATAAACACAAAACGGATGTATGGAGAAATGCATCCAGAAAAAAAGAGGAAAGCAAAGGGAAGGGGTAAAAATGGAAAAGAAGAACTGGCTGACCCTCAAAACGAAAGCCGGCTGCTGGCACCTGTTTCTGATTCTGGTAGCAGCTATTCTGGTTTTCAGCTTCTGCGCACAGATGATTACCACTCGCGGCGGGCATATCAAGGTGCAGAAGATGACCATCGATGCCCGCGGGGCAAAGCTGGAAGGCGATCTGTACTATCCCGCCGGCATAAGCGATGAGGACAAATTGCCGGCGGTGATCGTGGTTCACGGAGGCGGTGTCAACAAGGGCAATTACAAGGGCATTGCCGAAGAACTCGCCCGCCGTGAATTTGTGGTATTCAATGTCAACGCCTATGGCACAAGCGGCAGCGAGATGCCGCCCTATGACGAATACGATCAGGGCGTGGAAGGATACAATTCCTTCGGCTCCTCCTGCGGCGTCCTGGACGCGGTTGAGTTCCTTAGGACGCTGCAGTTTGTGGATCAGACGCGGATTGGTATTGCCGGCCACTCCATGGGCTCCATGAAGGCGGAATTCGCCGCTATGCTGGACGACAGCTACCTGACCTTCAATGACCTGATGATCAACGTGCTCTATGACACCTTCAGCCAGACCTTCACCGAGGAAGAAATCACCATGGACGCGGACGGACTGGCCAAGGCCCGTCTGACCGAGGATCAGCTGGCGTATTACGAATACATCAGGGCGGAGAAAAAAGAATGGTTTGACACCCGCATTCGTTCCGTGCTGATTATCGGTACGCCCGGCAGCCGTCTCATGCCGCGCAAGGAGGTTAGCGTAGCGGGCTATACCGTGAAGCGCAGCTGCCAGGTGAATGCCGGCACCATGAGCGGCACGTATGACTCGATGGCATATGTCACCAGCGATTACGGCCTGGACGCGCTGTATATGACCGGTGAGATCGCTACCGACACCTGGTACGCGATTGACGATATGGGGCAGAAGAGCACAATCGTCGGCACAATCAATGATTCTGTGGCCGACAATGCCCAGATGAAGGCGGCCATGGACAACCGCCAGGCGCGTTTCGTCACCTATAACCGCGAGACGCACAGCAAGAATTTCTTCTCGGTTGCCACGACTGCCGATGCCGTGGTGTTCATGACCCAGACATTGGAGTACAACTGCGGCGACCTGACCGATCCCGCAACCAAGCCCATCGATCCGTCCAGTTCCGTGTTCGTGCTGCGTGAGATTTTCAATTTCCTGGCCATGTGCGCCATGCTGGCCATGCTGGTGCCGCTTGCGGCGATCCTTTGCAAAACCTCGTTCTTCGCCGCCTGCGTGGGCAAGAATGAGCCCAATGGCCGCGTATTCTCCAAGAAGCGGTACTGGCTCATCAGCGTCATCGCGTTGGTGGTCGGCTTCCTGATTATCCTGTGGATCAATGGCAACATCATGGCGCCAAGGCTCTACAGCAGCGACTTCTTCCCGCTGTGGCCCGCGTTCTGGCTCGCTCCGATCTTCCTGGGCCTGTTTGCCGCGGTTTCCCTGATCGAGCTGGCGGTATGCTGCGCGATCGACAAGAAGCGCTATGGAAGCACGAATCTGCCGCAGCTGAATATCGGGCTGGGCCTGAAGGGCGTGCTCAAATCGCTGCTGATGGCGTTCATTCTGGTGCTCGCGGGCTATGCCACGCTGGCCCTGGTCAAGTATCTGTTCAATCAGGACTACAGGATGTGGATGTTCGCCTTTGACGAGCTCAAGGTCGAGCACTGGTGGTATGTCCTGCTGACGATGGCCTTCACGTTTGTACAGCTGGCGATCAGCGGCGCAATGCTCAACTATCACCGCCGCACGGACATCCCGGAATGGCTGGACGAGCTGCTGACCGTGCTGTTCAATTCCATCGGCATCTGGCTGGTCGCATTGATCAACATCCTGGTGCTGCATTCCGGTGGCGCCATGTTCAGCAACTGGCAGTTTACCTACCAGTTCCTGCTGGCCGTTCCGGTCACGGTCTACCTGTGCCGCAGGCTGTACAAGGTTACCAGAAGCGTATGGCTGGGTGCCTTTGTCACCGGGCTGATTCTGGGATGGTCCTTCGTGGCTCCCGCCGGATATATCATTTATCACGCCCCGGGCTGGTTCAGCGTATTCTTCCATATCTGACGGAGCCTGGATTCATGAAACCGTCTGGCGGCCATGAGCCGGACAAGGAAAGAGGTTGCTGCAGAGTAAAATCTGCGGCAACCTCTTCTTTTCATCTGTTGCAGGCTCAGACCTCCGCCCGCGCCGCGCGGCGGCGCAGCCGCGGCGTGCGGCGGGGCTGCACGCCGTGGCTTTGCAGCCAGCGCACGGTATCCCGCACGGTCAGGCGCAGGTCGCGCGGGCGGTAGCCCAGCTCCCTGGTGGCCTTGTCGTGCGAAAAGCGGTCGCTGCTGGCGAGCGCCTGGAGGGAATAGGCGGTGTACAGCGGCCTGCGCCCGCGCATCCGGGCAAAAGCGGCCAGCAGCGGCGCCGCGGCGCGCGCCAGCCCCATGGGAAGCACCGGCAGCCTGCGCCCGCCGCAGACGCGCCGCGCCATCTCCAAAAGATCGCTGATGTTGCACCGGCGATTGCTGAGGATGTAGCACTCGCCCTTCCTGCCCCGAAGCGCCGCTGCCACGCAGCCCCACGCCACGTCCCGCACATCCACCATGTCGTAGCCGCCGCGCACGCAGGCGGGCAGCTTGCCCGTCATATAATCCCGGATCACCTGCACCAGGTGATTGCCCGCGTTGTCATAGGGCCCCAGAATTCCGGAGGGATGCACCACCACCGCATCCAGCCCGGCCGCGGCGGCGTCCAGCACGTCGCGTGTGGCCTCGGCCTTGGTTTTGGCGTAGCTGCCCGCCACCGCGTCCGGCGAAAACGATGAGGTTTCCCGCAGCACCCCGCCGTCGGGGTCCTGCGCGATGGCATGCACGGAGCTGACGTAGACCAGCCGGCGCACGCCGTATTGCCGGCACAGCGCCAGCACATTGCGCGTGCCTTTAACGTTGACGCGCCGCAATTCTTCGTATGGCCGGTCGCCGATGTCGATCAGCCCGGCGGTGTGGATGACCACGGTGCGCGCCGGGTCCGTGCCCTCGAAAAGGGGAACGAGCGTTTCCGGAAGGGTCACGTCGCCGGTAAAATAGCGCGTTTCCCCCTGATCGGCGGCGCTTTCATGCGGCAGCACCAGCCCCCGCACCTCAGCCTTGCGCTCCTGAAGCAGCCGCACGATGGTGCCGCCCAAATGCCCCGCCGCTCCCGTCACAATCCAGGTGAACATATCATACACTCCCTTTCAAAATCATACAGGACTGTTGATTATCTTTTCTGCCTGGATTATAATGCCGATAACGGCAGGAAGCAACCGTCAGAAATGCGTCATCTGACCGGTTTTTGAACACACAGGGGCCAAAGTGTACGGAGGAGATGTAACAAATGCCGGGAGCAAAAGACCATCGCGTGCGGGTGACCCAGCGGCTGATCCGGGAGGCCTTTACGGGGCTGCTCAAGCAAAAGCCCATCCAGAGCATTTCCATCAAGGAGCTGTGCGAGGTAGCGGGCATCAACCGGGGCACATTTTATGCGCATTACCGCGATATCTACGACCTGCGGGAGAAGATCGAAAGCGATATGTACCAGGATGTACTGGGCGAGCTCAAACCCCTGCTCGACAGCGACGCGAATGCCACCCAGCGGGAGATCACCACGGCGGTGTTCCAGTGGATGCGCGAAAACCGCGACATGTGTGAGGTTGTTCTGGGCGAGTACGGGGATCGGTCCTTCCTGTGGAAGATGCTGGACCTGGGGCGCATGGTGTGTCAGGAAAGCTACCAGCGGATGTTTGAGGGCGCGTCGCCCAGAGATATCTCGTGGTTTTACGCCTATGCCAGCTGGGGGTGCATCGGACTTCTGCGCCGGTGGCTGTGGGAAGACATGGAAACGCCCGCGAGCGAAGTCGCGGGCATCGCCGAGCAGCTGATCGGCCAGGGCATGCAGTTTCTGACCGAAAAGCAGAAAGGCAGGAAACCCTGAGAAATCCCTCAGGAGAACAGCCCTTTGCGCCGCGCCTCGATGGCATGCGCGGGGCACATCTCCTGGCAGCAGAAGCAGGAGATGCAGCTCTTGGAGGTCATCACCGCCTTGCGGTTTTCGATGTGAATCAGATGCATGGGACAGGATTCGGCGCAACGGCCGCAGCCGATGCATTTGGCGGCATCCACGCGGGGCAGGGCGCGGCCCCGGCCGAAGAAGCGGTGGAACAACCCGTTGCCCGAAAGAAAACGCTCCTTGCCCACAATGGCATCCGGCAGGCGAAAGGGCGGGCTGGCGGGGACGAGCGCATCGCCCGTCAGCACGGCAGGCTCCTGCATCAGCCCCCGCCGGCGGGCCGCCCGCACGGTGGGCGGCATGTCGCCCCTAAGGCCCATGAGGAGGGCAGCCTGCTCATCCAGCGCATAGGGTGAACGGGAGCACAGCGTCATGCCCATATGCCGCACGTCGCCGCCGCCGGGGCCGTTTCCCTCGATGCAGTCAACGGCGTCCAGCAGGGTGATCTGCGGGGCCACGGCCTGGCTCAGATCGATGAGCAGGTCGCTGAACGCGTCGATGGTGGGCTTGAGGCAGTGCCATTCCGGCTTTTTGAGGCCGGGAATGCAGCCAAAGAGGTTTTTGACCCCGCCGGTCATCACCGTCAGTCCGTGGGTTTTGAGCTTGGCGCAGTTGATGATGTAATCGGCCTGCAGAACGGGCGTAATCAGCGTAAAGCCGTCGCGCCGGCCGCTGGAAACATCCAGATTGAGCGTAAGCAGCCCCTCAAGCGGCGAAAGGCCGCAAGCCGCATAGAGCTTTCGGAGCATGGCGGCGCTGTAAACGCCGCCGGGGCTGTCCGCAAGGGTGATCTGCGATATGCCGTGCGCGCGCAGCCAGCGCGCCACAGCGGCCAACAGCTCCGGGTGGGTGGTAACGGCCAGCGCGGGATCGCGTGCGGCCAGCAGGTTGGGCTTGAGGAGCACATGCATGCCGGGCCTGAGATCGCCCGCCACATCAAGGGCTTCAAAATGGGCGGCCACGGCGCGGTCGAGAACCTCCGGGTCATAGCGGCCGGCGGTCTGTACGGATACGATGGGCATAAAACGCCTCCTTTGCTGCGGATCGGTGGGGGAGGGGGTCAAAAGGCGCCATTGGTCTTGGGCGTGACGCCGAAATGCCGCCAGAACGCCAGAAACGCGGCCTCGTCCAGCGTACCGCCAAAGACCATCAGCTCGTAGCTTTCCCCCTGCCAGCGGTAGCCCACGCCTGAAGGGACGAAGCCCGCGCGCTGGTAAAACGCCCGGCGGCGAAGGCGCTGCGCGTGGTTTGGGGCCTCGGGGAGCGGGGCTTCCAGATCGGCAATCAGCCGCTGGCCCGGCTTGAGGCCCTTGATGCATTCCAGCGCGGCGGAGCCAAGGCCTCGGTTGCGCAGGGCTTCCTCAATGGCAAAGTAGAGAATGTGGGTGATGTCTGCCCAGCTGAGCAGGCTGACAAAGCCCGCAAAGCAGTCCCCCAGATAGAAGGCGAGCAGCTCGCCCTGCCCGTCAAAGCCGGACAGCAGCGCCTCAAAGGGGCGGCGCTCATTGGCGGGAAAGGCGCTCTCGTACAGCCGTCTCACGCGGAAAAGGTCCGGATGCGCCGTGCCGATGGGCAGGGCGGTCAGGGATTCATGCATGCGTTTTCTCCTCTCAGAAGGCCCTCCAGGTACAAAAGCGCGCTTTCGGCGCAGCCCTCCTGCGCAACGCGGCCCTGCTTGATTCGGTATTCATAGTCCAGCAGAAAATCATAGGCCGCGCGCAGCCGCGCCTTGTCAAAGCGGCGCGCCTGCTGCTGCGTGCGCCCCACCGCAAAGGGGGGAATCCCCAGCAGCTGCGCCTGAGACGCCTGCGGGGTGCGCTCATCCATCAGGCAGCGCATGTGGTACAGGATGCGGTACTGCCTCAGCAGCATGGCCAGAATGCCCACCCGGTCCTCGCCGGAGCGGAGCATGTCGCCAAGCAGGGCAAAGGCCGTGTCGTTGTTGCCCGCCACCTGCGCGTCCACCATCTGGAATACCGTGCACTCCGTGGAGCGTGTGCAGATCTGGTCGATATCCTCCGCGGCAATCTCCTTACGCTCGCCAAGATAGGCGCACAGCTTGTCCATCTCCTGGCGCAGCAGCGCCGCGTCACGCCCCACGGTAAAGACCAGCCGGGCGGCATTCTCGCCGCTGAGCCGCTTGCCCATGCGGCGCAGCGCGCGTATGCACCAGTCGGCGCATTCGGCGTCGTTCATGGGGGAGAAATCCACGATGGCATTCTGCTTTTTGAGCAGCGTGTAGAGCTTCTTGCGGCCGTCGGCCTTGCCCTTGACATAGAACACCACGCACGCCGTAGGCGGAATGCGGGGCACGTAGTCCATCAGGGCGGCGGCCCGGTCCTCGTCCTCGGCCTTGCGGCCCGCGGTGAGCAGGGTGCATTCCCGCACCACCACAACGCGCTTCTCGGCCAGAAAAGGCAGCGTCTCGGCGGCGGCGATGAGCGCGTCGGGAGCCGGGTCGGTCAGATCCGTCAGATTCATCTGCTCCAGCCCTTCGGGCAAAAGACGCGCGCACAGGTTTTTGAGCGCCTGCTGTTTGATGTATTCCTCCGTGCCCTCAAACAGGTAGCAGCCGGCGATGCGCCCGGCCTTGAGGGCCTCGAAAAAGGCGGTGTGATTCACGGGGCTCACCTCACTTTGTAGGGTGTGATGTACAGCTGATCGCCATGCAGGGTAAGGGTGATATCGCCGCAGTCGTCGGTGCGCAATACCTGCGCGCCGCTGCGGGTCAGGCGTTCCAGCGTCGCTTCCCCGGGCAGATAGCGGCTGCCGGAGGAGCAGCTCACCAGCGCCACGCGCGCGCCCACCTGATCGAGAAACGCTTCGCCCGAGCTGGCGGCGCTGCCGTGATGCGCCACCTTGAGCACGTCCGCGGGCGCGGCGGCATAGCGCTCATAGGCGCCGGAAAGGTCGCTCGCACTGAGAATCGTGTAGGGCCCAAATCGGATGGAGAGGACCAGCGGCAGCTCGTTGGCGTCCTGACCGGAACGGATGTGTTCCCGCACGGGCCACAGCACGGATACGCTGGTGGTATTGTAGCGCATCTCGTCGCCGCGCGCAAGCTCCATGACCGGGATGCCGGCCCCCTCCAGCCGCTCCAGCAGCTTCAGCGCGTCCGGGTCCGCCTGCTGGCGGGCGGCGTTGAGGGGCAGGTAGACCTGCCCGATGCGCACCCCGGCATCCAGCAGGTCCGCGACGCCGCCGATGTGGTCCAGATGCAGGTGCGTGATGAACAGCGCATCAATGTCGCGTCCCTCCGCAAGCAGATAATCCAGCGTGGACTCCCCGTCGCTGCCCGCGTCGATGAGGAGAGTCTGGTTCCCGTCCAGCAGCAGAGCGGAATCCGCCTGTCCTACGGCAAGCTGGATGTAGCGCAGCTCCGCCGGGCGGGAGGCATAGACGCCGCCCGCGGCCAGGGCCAGCACGAGCGCCGAGGCCAGCGCGCGGCGGCGCAGGGAACCGGGCACGCGGCCCGACAGCATCACCGCGACCAGCGCCAGCGCGGGGCCTGCCAGCACGGGCGGCGATGCCACGCGCAACGCTGCGCCCGGCAGCTCGGACAGCAGCGCCACCAGCCACAGCAGCAGCCGCGCCAGCAGGGAAGCGGTCCAGCCCAGCGCCTGCCCCGCGAGGGGAACGGAGGAAAACAGCAGCGTTATGGCGCACAGGGGCGTGAGCATCGTGCCTGCCAGCGGCACAATGAGCAGGTTAATCAGCACGCCGTAGAGCGGGAGCTGGTGAAAGTACGCCGCTGTGGGCAGCAGTACGCCCACCTGCGCGGCGAGCGAAACCGCCGTCAGCGACAGCGCACCCCGTCCCAACCGGCCCAGCGCGTACCGAAGGGGATGGCTTTTTTCCGGATAGGGAAACAGGCGGGCAAACAGGCGCGTCAGCGGCGGCAGGAGCAGCGTGATGCCCAACATGGCCGAAAAGCTGAGCACAAACCCCGCCGACCATGCCTGCAGCGGGTCCAGCGCCAGCACAACCAGCATGGCGGCGGCCAGCGTGGTCAGGCGGTCGGGCCTGCGCGAGGCCAGCTGCGCCAGCAGCGTGAGCATCAGCATGACCGCCGCCCGCACCGAGGCGGCGGAAAATCCCGTGAGCGCGCAGTATCCTGCCAGAAACACCGCCAGCGCCGGCAGCCGCAGCACGCGGCGCACGCGCAGTCGGCGCATCACGCCCAGCAAAAGGCCGCCCAACAGTCCCACGTGCAGGCCCGACACGCTCATCACGTGCGCCACGCCCAGCGTTTCGAACGCCTCGCGCTCCTGCTGGCTCAGCCCGTCGCGCTCGCCCAGCAGCAGCGCCACGGCCACGCGCGCTTCCTCGCCCATGACACGCTCCAGCGCGCGGGTGAAGGACTGGCGCACGCGGTAGGCCGCGTCCCTGACGGGGGCGTCCGCCTCGCCGTTGAGCACCGAGATCCCCTGATAGGCGGCGATGCCGAAAGACTGGCCGCTCTGGCGCATCCACAGGGCGAAATCCATGTGCGGCTCGCCGGATTTTCCATCCGGCAGATACACGCGCCCCTCGAAGCGGACCTGCGCGCCGTCGAACAGCACGGGCGGGACGTCATCATAATGCAGCGTGCAATAGGCCATGCCCGAAGCGGGCGCGCCATCCAGCGCTACATCGCCCAGAACGAAGGCCACGCGCTGGTCCGGGCGCTCGCTTGCACCGCCGTAGACATATCCGGTGATCTCATAGGTGCCGGGATCGGGCTGGGGCGTGAAATAGGCGGACTGAAAGCGAAGCGCACCCAGCGCGAAAAAGCAGAACGCGAGCGCAATCCCCGCGCCCGCGCCCAGCCTGCGCAGGAGCCATCCCATCAGAAGGGACAGCCCTGCGAGACCCCAGAGCCAGAGCCCGCCCGTCAGCCGCAGGGCCGACAGACAGCCTGCCAGAAACGAAAGAGAGACTATAAGCAGTATGCCGTTGCGCTCCGAAACCGCCGCGAGCTGCAGGCGGTTTCGGACGCGGCACATGACGTTACCTCGGTTCAGGGGAGAGCGTTTCCAGCAGGCATACCGCGTGCGCGCTGATGCCCAGCTCCTCGCCCTCAAACCCGAGATGTTCGGTGGTGGTGGCCTTGACGCTCACGCGGCCATCCTCCACGCCCATGGCCTGAGCCAGACGGGCCCGCATGGCGTCGATATACGGACGCAGTTTGGGACGCTGCGCCACGATGGTCACGTCCGCGTTGCCCAGCGCATAGCCTTCCCGGCGGAGCAGCGCGCAGACTTCCTTCAGCAGCCCGATGGAGTCCGCGCCGCGGTAGCGCTCGTCCGTATCGGGAAAGAGCTTGCCGATATCGCCCAGCGCAGCCGCGCCCAGCAGCGCGTCCATCAGGGCATGGGTGGCCACGTCGGCGTCGCTGTGGCCCAGCAGGCCCAGCGTGTGGGGCACCTCCACCCCGCAGAGGATGAGCTTTCGGCCCTCCACCAGGCGATGCACGTCCATGCCGTGTCCGATGCGCATCATCCGATCAGCTCCTTTTCCGCCCGCGCGGCCAGAATCAGCCCGGCGAGCATGAGGTCGGTGGGAGTGGTGAGCTTGAGGTTTTCGCGGCTGCCCTCGCACAGGTAGACCGGCATGCCCGCATGCTCCAGCAAAGCGGCGTCGTCCGTCCCCAAAAACCCGTCCCGGCGGGCGATCTCGTGGGCTTTACGGATCAGCTCCACCCGGAAGGCCTGCGGGGTCTGCATGGCGCGAAGGGCAGATCGGTCGGGGGTATCCAGCACCAGCCCGTCGGGCGCGGCGCGCTTGATGGTGTCGGTCACGGGCACCGACGCGATGCCCGAACCGTGCTTCTCCACCGATTCGATGGCGCGGCGGATGACGTCCTCGGTGACCAGAGCGCGCGCGCCGTCGTGGATGAGCACGCATTCGGCGTCGGCCGGCAGGGCGTCCAGCCCGCAGCGCACCGAGTCCTGCCGCTCCGCGCCGCCGGGCACCACCCGCATCACAAAGCGGTCCAGCCCGCAGCGGGCGATCACCGCGCGCATCTCCTCCACCTCGGCGGCGGCAGCCACCACCACCGCGCCCGCGCAGAGCGCGGAAAACGGCGCGATGGCCCGCACGATGGCGGGAATGCCCCGAAGCGGCAGAAACACCTTGTTGCGGTCCGCCTCCATGCGGCGGCCGCTGCCCCCGCCCAAGATGATGGCGTAGCTTTTCACCTTATGCCTCCCCGCGCTCCATGCGCGTCTGCTCATCCTCCTCAAGCACCTCGTACATGTCCTGCGCTCCTTCCTTGCGCACGGTTTCCTTCACGCTCTGGATGCGGTAGCGCCCCACCCGGCTGCCGAAGCGGATCTCCAGCACGTCGCCCTCGCGCACCTCCGCGCCGGGCTTGGCCACCTTGCCGTTGAGCGATACGCGGCCGCCCGAGCAGGCCTCGTTGGCCACGGTGCGGCGCTTGATGATGCGCGAAACCTTCAAAAACTTGTCCAACCTCATGAGGGGTTTGCTCCTTTCAGGCGGTCACGACCGCTTCGATCAGGCGCAGGGTGTTCTCCACGCCCTTGCGGTGGCTGCGCTCATACCCGTGCGAGGCGTATACGCCCGCGCCGATGAGCGCAAAGCGCACGTCACGCCCCGCGCGCAGCGCCGCCGCCGCATCGCTGCCGTAGGCGGGGTATACGTCCACGGCGTAGTCGATGCCGTTTGACTTGGCCAGCGCGATCAGCTCGCCGGTCATTTCGTAATCATAGGGGCCGGAGGAATCCTTGGCGCAGATGGATACCTGCTGTTCGCGGCAGGAAAGCCCCTCGCCCACGCAGCCCATATCGACCACCAGAAGGTCCTCGGTATCCTCCGGGAGGCCGCAGGACGCGCCGTGGCCGACCTCCTCATAGACGGAGAAAAACAGCGTGACCTTGCGCGAAAGCCGGACGGTACCTTCCGCCACGCCCCTGGCCAGCGTCAGCAGCATGCCGGCGCTGAGCTTGTCGTCCAGAAAGCGGCTGCGAATGAAGCCGCTTTCGGTCACGCGGGCGCGGGGGTCCAGGCAGACGATATCGCCCACGGCGATGCCCAGCCGCTCCACGTCCTCGCGGGAGGAAACCTCCTCGTCCAGCAGGATCTCCAGCGTCGTGTCGTCGCGCTTTTCGCTGTCCAGCTCGCGGTTGACGTGCTTGGAGGCGTTGCGCAGCTCCACCACGCCGGTGTAGCGCTGGCCGCCGCGGGTGATGACGGTCACATTTTCGGTCTCTACCGCCTGCAGGGACGGTCCGCCCAGGCAGGTGAAGGCCAGCCGCCCGTCCGGCTTGACGGCGCGCACCATCAGCCCCAGCGTGTCCACATGCGCAGCCAGCGCGAGAGGACGTCCCTCGCCGCCCAGGGGGCACACCACGCCGCCTTTGCGGAGCTGCCGGGGAGAAAAGCCAAGGCCCTCCAGCGTTTCTACGAGGGCGCCGCATACCTGACGGGGATAGCCCGTGGGGCTGGGGATGGAGAGGAGACGCAGGGTCTGGTCAAGGGAATAGCAGGCGTCAAGCGGCATGGGACATTTCCTCCAAAACATGGTTTTTTCTTATGATACCGCGTTTGGCCGCGGTGGGCAAGGGACGAAAAAAGCGCCGTCAGACAGCCGCTGCAGACTGCCGGACGACGCGCGGACCGCCATCGGTGACGGCGATTTTTCCAAAAAGAATTACTTGTTGACGCTGTCCTTCAGAGCCTTGCCGGCCTTGAAGACGGGGGCCTTGGAGGCCTCGATGCTGATCTGCTCGCCGGTGCGGGGATTGCGGGCCACGCGCGCGGGGCGGCTGCGGACTTCGAAGCCGCCGAAGCCAACGATCTGGACCTTCTCGCCAGCGGCCAGGGTCTCGGTGATGACGTCGGTCACGGCAGCAATCGCCTTCTCAGCGTCCTTCTTGGTAAAACCGGTCTTCTTAACGATGGCGGCAGTCAATTCAGCTTTGTTCACAATGAATTACCTCCTTTGATTTTCCCATGCATAGCACGGAAGACGGGGTTTCGTTCATGGAAAGCGCGATCTCACGGGGTTTTTGGCTCAAACCCTTTGCCCGCCTCGCTTTCCTGTGTTCCAGTATACATCCATTTCCGATAAAGTCAAGTCCTCTAAGCATTTTCCCGACTTTTTTATGGCGTTTTCCATGGCACGGAAGCGGGAAATAAACTTATTTGTGGAAGCAAAAAGGGCAATATCGGGGTTCTTGCCAGCCAGGCGGCAAACGTTCACCACGGAAAACAGCAGATCGCCCAGCTCCATTTCCGGGTCCGCACCGTCGTGCAGGTTCTGGGCCACTTCGTCCGCCTCTTCATAGACCTTGCTGAGCGCCTCCGCCGCACCCGCAAAGTCAAAGCCCACCTTGTGTGCCTTATGCTGCACCTTGCTGGCGCGAAGCAGGGGAGACAGACCGGTGGATACGTCCTCCATGGCCTGCGCGTGCGTGGTGATGCCGCGCTGGCGGCGCTTGAGGGCCTCCCAGTTATCCAGCACCTGCCCGGCGGTGTCGGCCTTTTCCGTGCCGAAGATGTGGGTGTGCCGCTCGATCATCTTGTGGCAGATGGCGGTGGTGACGTCGTGAAGGTCGAAATCGCCATGCTGCCTTGCCACCTCGGCGTGGAATACCACCTGCAGCAGCACGTCGCCCAGTTCATCGTACATATGGTCGATGTCGCCGTCGCGCACGGCCTGAATGTATTCGTAGCTCTCCTCCAGCAGGCTCGGCAGCAGGCTCTCATGGGTCTGCTCACGGTCCCAGGGACAGCCGTCGGGCGCGCGCAGACGCTCCATTACGTGCACCAGATCGTCCATGTCGTAGCGGGTGCGCCGCTCCATGGGCACGGCGGGCACATAGGCGGCGGTGAGGTGGTCATAGGCGCTCTGGCGGTCCAGCTCGTAGAGCGGCACGGAGCGGACGGTGAGCTCGCCCGTCGTCTCGTTCCCGGTGAAGAAGGACACGGGCGTGTCCTCCGGCAGAAGGTCCATCAGCCGAAGCTTTACGCTGCCCGCGCATTCGCGGCTGTGCAGCTCCGTTACCAGCAGGGGTTCCTCCGGGGAAACGCGGGTTTGCAAAAAGGACTCCGCCGCGTACAGCCTGACGCCTGCCGGCGCATCCGCAACCAGGGCCAGGCAGCGGTCCGCATGGCTCACGCCGGGCAGGACCCGCACATCCGCCTCCCTGGGCTTGAGCCGCTGAATCTGGGCCACGGTCTCGTCGAAGGCCGCGTCGCTGACCGCATAGCACACGGGGCTTTCATTCAAAAGGCTGAGCACCTTGACGGCCGCCGCGCGGTTGAAGGTATCGAAGTCCTCGCATTCGTCGTAGAGCGCATCCAGCGTCTCAAAGGCGATGCCCTCTTCCTTGAGAAAATCCGCCATGGGGTGGCGCGCCGTGCGCAGCACCACGCGCGGCGCCTCATGAAGCGCGCGCTCCACGCCGCGGGTCAGAAAAGCCTCTCCGCCGGTTCCGAGGGTCACGATGGTCAGGCGGTTCATGGGTCAATCCTCCTTCTTTGGTGCCCTGCCGCGTCCGAAGCGCCTGAGCAGGGGAGCCAGGTCATCACGGGTCAGCGCGCCGGTGAGGAGCGCAAAGGCGGCATAGGTGCAGATGCCCAGCACGACCAGCACCAGCGTCCACAGCCGTCCCGAGGGCAGCAGGCGGATGGCCAGCGCCAGCACCGCGCCCATGAGCGCGGTCGCCAGTGCGGGCCTGAGCAGAATGCCTTTCAGGTCCAGCTTCATGCCGGTATACTTGCGCACATACCACAGGTTGGGCAGCATGCTGATGGTGTAGCAGGTGAGCGAGGCGATGGGCGCGCCGTAGATGTTGATGCCGGGCATGCCGATCAGCGTGTAGTTGAGCAGCACCTTGAAGGCCACGCCCGCCATGAGCGTATACATGGGAATGCGCTGCTTGCGCAGGCCCTGCAAAATACCGCTGGTGGACTGCACCACGGTAAAGAGCACGATGGTGAGGCTCGAGAGGCTGAGCAGCTCGGCGGTCACGCGCAGGGCCTCCGGTGTATCAAAATGATAGATCAGGCTGAGAATCTGCGAGGACAAAAGGCTCATGCCGATGGAGCAGGGCAGCCCCACCACAAAGGACAGCCGCAGTCCCAGCGAACTTTGGCGGCGCATGGTTTTGCCATCGCCCCTGGCCATCGCGCTGGAGATGGAGGGGACCAGACTCATGGAAATGGCCACGGCCAGGGCGGTGGGCACATTGATCAAAGTGAGCACATAGCCCGAATAACGCCCATAGAGCCCCAGCGCGGAAGTGCGCTCGATGCCCGCGTCCACCAGACGGTTGAGCAGGAGGCCGCTGTCGATAAAGGAGGCGATGGGCACGATACACGCGCCCAGCGTGATGGGGATGCTCAAAGACAGCAGGCGCTTGAGCAGGGGGCGCACGGCCAGAGGCGTCTCATCCGGGTTTTGGGGCAGGGCGTCAAAAGCGGCGCGCTTGCGCCGGTAGATCACCACCATGTACAAAAGCGCCACGCCCTCGGCAATGGAGGTGCCCAGCAGCACACCCGCGGCCGCATAGGCCACGGAGATGCGCATGCCGAAATACGCCAGCGGCAGGGCGACAAACACCTTTCCCACCTGCTCGATCAGCTGGGAAATGGCGGTGGGCACCATGTTTTGCTGCCCTTGCATGAAGCCGCGCAGCGCGGACATGGCGCATACCAGCAAAAGGGCCGGCGCAATGGCCACAAAGCCCGGCTGGGTGGAGGGGTCGCCCGAGCGGAGGGCGAGCGTGGGGCTCATGACCAGCATGAGCAGTGTGGCAATCAGGCCGAGGGTGGAGAGAAGGCACAGCGCCACGCGGAAGATGCGCCGGGCGTTGCGGGGGTCGTCGCGAGCCAGCGTGAAGCTGACCATGCGGCTGATGGCTACCGGCAGGCCGGCCGAGGAGATGGTCAGCAGCATGTTATAGGTGGGAAAGACCAGCTGATAGGTGCCCATACCTTCGTCCCCGATGAGCCAGGCCAGGGGGATGCGGTACAGGGCGCCCACGATCTTGCAGATCAGGCCCACCACGCTCAAAATGGTCATGCCGCTGAGGATGGATTTCTGCGTACTGCTCAAAAAAGGCCTCCGAAAAAAGCATATTGGCGGCGGAATATGGCAAAACCGCGGCAAGCCTATTATAAGCGCATTGCCGCGGTTTCGCAAGGTAATGATGTGCGTTGAGGGCGGAGAGGCCCGCCGGCGTTGCGCGGGCGTTACTGCTCCATCTGGCGGCCCACGATGCCCGCGGCGGTTTCCGCCACCTTGAGCTCCGCGTCGCCCATCTTGGCGCCCTGCTCCTTGGACAGGAGCAGCACCGCGCCGATGGCCTCGCCGTCCGCAATGATGGGGGAGACCACCTGCGCCGTATAGCCGGTGATGTCCTCCTCGTTGGTCACGGCCACGATCTTGCCGCCGCCCGCGCGGTTGATGGCCACGGTCTGCCGGTTGGCGATGGCCGTTTCCAGATCGTGGCTGATGGGCTTGTCAGCCAGTTCCTTCTTGCTTACGCCGCTGGCTGCCACCACCTGATCGCGGTCCACGATGCAGGCGATGTGTCCCATGGCGCGAAAGATGGATTCCGTATAATCCTTGGCGAAGGCCGACATTTCCCCGATGGGGGAGTATTTCTTCAGGATGACCTCGCCATCCCGGTCGGTGTAAATCTCCAGGGGGTCGCCGCTGCTGACAACATGGACATCGAAAACCTTGTCCCGCTGGTTTCTGGCAGACTGGACAAGTTGGCAACCCAGGGCGTTTTCGATGCCCGCCTTAAAATTTACGGTATCCTCCAGCTCACAGGACCGAAGCAGCTGGTCGATATCCGCCTGAAGCTGGATTTCGAGGTGATCCTCGTAGACCCTGATGCGGTCGATGATGAGCCGCAGGTCGTTTCGGTCGAGCTTTTCCTTGGCGAGGATGTCCCCAAAGACGTCCATGGCGGTTTTCGCTACCCGGTTGACCCGCAGGATGGTGTTGCGCCTGTCTGAGAGCAGGTCGATCTGATGGGTCAGCCCTTCGATCTTGCGCTGGAGGTCGCTTTCCATCTCGTCGTAGGTTTCCTCCAGCAGCGCCTCCTGATCGGGGTGCTTCATGATGTCGCGGATGCGCTGGCGCTTGGTGGCCTTGAGCTCCTCGTGCAGGTCGTCCAGCACCGAAGCGAGGTGGTCGGCGGACTGCTCGGTTTCGGCGACGTTTTCCTGCTCGGCGGCAAGGTCGGCATTGAGCCGCTCGATCATGGAGGCCGAGCTTTCCATCACGCGCCGGATATAGATTTTGATTAGCTCGTCCAGCCGGTCCGCGCGGATGTGGTGGCTGGTGCAGCCCGCCGTTCCGCGGCGGTGATAGGTGCCGCAGGTGTAGGCGGGGGCCAGGTCGCTGCGGCTCATGGCGAACATCGGGCTTCCGCAGTCGCCGCACTGGAGGAAGCCGGAGTAGACGTTGTCGTACTTCTTGACGCCGCGGTAGTGGGAGCGGGAGCGGCTTTCGCGCAGCGCGCGCGTGGTGGCAAAGGTGCGGTAGTCAATGATGGGCTGGTGGTGGTTTTCGATGACGATATGCTCGCTTTCGTCCCGCGCCACGTCCTTGCCGTTGATCTTGACGCGGGTGGTCTTGCCCTGACGGAATGTGCCGATGTAGAAGTCATTGTCGAGGATGCCCTGCACGGTCACGATCGCCCACGCGCTCTTGGCCGCGCGGCGGGTTTCCTCGCCGGCGGCTTCCCTGCGCATCTGCTCGGACATGCGCGGCGTGGGGATGCCCTGCGCGGTCAGAAAATTGGCAATTTTCTTGTAGCCCCAGCCATCGTTGTTGTAGTGGTCAAAGATGCGGCGCACGATGTCCGCTTCGGTCGGCACCACTTCAAATTCCTTGCGCTTGTTGACGGTGTAGCCATAGGGCGCGGCGCAGATCCATTTTCCGTCCACCTGCCGCCGGCGGATGACGTTTCGCACCTTTTTGCTGGTATCGGTGACGGGCATTTCGTTGATGAGAAACTGAAACTGGATTTTCAGCCAGTCGTCATCGTTGGGGAAGTCGATGCCGTCGCCGATGGAGATGATGCGCACGCCGGCGTCGCGCAGGTCCTCCAGCTCCACCAGACCGCGGCTGTTGCGGCGGGAGAAGCGCGAGAAATCCTTGACGAGCAAAATGTCATACTTGTGGGCCATCAGGCCGCGGCGCATCTCCTGATAGCCCTCGCGCTGCTCAAAGGTGTAGCCGGAGCGGTCGCGGTCCTCAAAGAAGGTGAGGCTGCTGCCCGGAAAGCGCTGCTTCACAAAGTCGCGGATGATGGACTTCTGGTTTTCGATGGAGACGTTATCCCGGTCCAGCTCATCGTCCACGGAAATGCGGGTGTAACCGGCGATGTCGAAGGTTTCGATCATGGCGGGCTGCCTCCTTTCGGATGGTTTGTCATTTGCGGCTGGGGACGCTGAGGACAGGTGCGGGGGAGTGCGCCTTGCCGCTTTGGGGCTGTGTTTGTCCATGGGGGTTGTTGAGTGTTATTGTTGCTAGATGGGAAAGTGGTTCTTACAGATAACATTGTATACTAACCTACGGGAGATTGCAAGCCTTGATTGCAAGTTTTTTGGGATAGAATGTAAGTCTTTTGGGCGTTTGGGAGTAGAATGTAAGTCTTTTGGAGTAGAATGCGTCGCTTTTTTCTTTTATCGCTTGCTTTATCGCTTACGGTTTGGGCACAGTTGGGCTTACGCTCCTTTCGCGCAGGGTTTCCAGCTCCGCGATGCGTTTTCTATTGTAACGCAGCAGGTCGCGCGTGCAGCCCAGCAGGTCGGCGCTGCCGGACTGAAACACCGCCACGGTATATTTCTGCTTCTGGTATGCCCGGTACAGCGGTCTAAGCCTTGCCGCAACGGCCGGGTCGTTTTTTTCGGCTTTGGTCAGCCAGACTTCCACGATTTTTTGCGCATCCCTCACGCTGATCTCCAATGAATCGCCTCCTTGTACGACGGTAGTTTTCGGTTTTAGAGGGTGGTTTATACGGTGGGGGAAGGGGCGGGCGAAAAAAAGGCCCTTCATAATACAAGGAGAAAAAGGGAGGCAATTGGAAGGGTGAAATAGGAAAAGTTTATGGAAAATTTATTTTTTGGATAAGATAAAATAAGAGACCTGCTGCTAAGATTCCCGTATGCTCTATCCCTCCCTTATTCCCCTAATACCATGGGGACAGAGCATCCTGAAGTCTTGTCAATTAGGTCTCAAGAAGCACATGTATATGAAGTTGTAGGGGCTATAATACATATTGGACAGCGAAGAAAAGAGAGAGACCTGAGCGTCTATCTGATATAATTGAGTTGAAGACTAACTATGAAAAAAAGCTCAAGTCTCATGAACAGTATAACACAGGGCATGAGACACATACCGGCAATCCCTGGTTACCTATACTCGGAAGTACGGTGTAAGTCGAGCCAGCTGGAAGTATAACAATGCCCGATCTTACATCTACTTCTGGCGGACCCGCCATGACGGTTCCTCGCAATTCCTGACCTGCCCGTCCTGCCGCCCCCACAGTCACCCCCAATCAGTATACCCAAGAGGAAGTCAAGCTCATTTCTGAGATGCACCAGAGAAACCCTCGCCTAGGAATCGTGTAGCTATGGGGACTGATGCACAAACGCGGCTATACGCGAACCGTAGAAAGTTTTTAGAGGGTTATGTGAAGTGAAGGCTGGACAGTAAAGGCGAAAAAAAGAAACCTTACAAACTCAAACCATACAAGCAAATACAATACCGTGGCCAGAGTGTTCAAATCGACGTAAAGGTCGTACCCCGGTGCTGCAGCGCTGATCGGCAATTGAAGCAATATCAGTACACCGCCATTGACGAGTATTACCGCTATCGGATTCTGAGCACTTACGTGGAACAGATCGACTTTTCCTCCGTAGGTTTTCCAAGCAAGGTTATAACGTATTTTGTCCGCGAAAGGCATTACCGTCGAGAGTGTCCAGAACGATAATGGCTTTGAGTTTACCAACTGCTTTTCCAACAGCCGACATAACCTCCAAATCCTTTTGAAGATAGAACCAATGAACTGGGAATTCACCACAAGATCATCCGCCTCCATACTCCCGCCACAATGGAAAGGAGGAACGCAGGCAGCGCGAGGATAAAAAGCAATTCTATAATGCGCACCGTTTCTTATTCCGTTGCAGACTTTGAAGGTCAGCTAGCTGACCTTCAAAGTCGCAATAACTACAACCCCATGTGTCTCCTTTATTGGGCGTCCCCTCATAATCTCCTTTCTTCTTTTTCTGAATATGTTTGACAAATCTGCATCTCGAGAAGCATATGAATATGAAACACCTAGAGGCTGTTCTTGAGGAAGCGTCCTTTACGGGCTAATTTCCTTCATCCCCAGGCCTACAAACCAATAAAATATGGGTCGAAGACATAATTCCTCTGCCAATAGTTTATCTTTTTCAACAGATCCAATTCTTTGATGGCACTAGAAAAAAATGTAGGCTACGCCAAACATTATGTCCTCAAAGACGGTCTTCCAAAACAGCGCGCTACAAAGGCTTCACACGTAAGAAATTACGTTCCAGCACGGCACTATTTCTTCTCGCTATTATCTACAAAAATATCCTTTTCTCCATTGGAAAGCTCTACTCCCCGGTCATACATACTCACCAGCAAGGTATCCGAGAGAAAAACGAAATCATGGCATACGAAGGGCGAGATTGTGAACATGGCACCTTTCCGAAAAGTATATACCTCCGACTGGCCGTCCTTTTTGACTGTCAGCCTCAGTGCACCGGACACGACGTAGAATGTTTCCCGATTCTGTTTGTGATAATGACCTCCTCGAATACAGCCTTCTTTGGAAGTGATAACATTGACTTGGGAATATCCTTCACGCACCAGCTGCGTTAGGGATCCTCTCTGATCTTCGTATATAAAATTGGGCTCTATAAGTTCGATCAGACGCTCCATTTGGATCATCACTCCCTGTCCAAAAGCTTTTCCAGTTCAAAGGCGTCCTGCATACATAGATCCATATTTTTGTAGTTCCATGTGGCAAATCTGCCCAGCAGATGAAAATTCGGCACAGATTCAAAATATTCACGTACCGTTTTGGTATTTTTGCGGTAATTCAGGTCATGAATGACGTATGCATACTGGGTAAACTCCGTATCGATGACTTGGCTTAGTTCCAGTTCACTTGGCGTCATATCCGGTCTGGATATGAAATCTGGTGTTACATCAAATTGGGATCCAATGATTTCGACTGCGCCGCTTCCGCTTCTCCCTGGGGTTGCATAGGGCGTCAATGCGCTCTGATATCCAATCCGATGCATCCGGTACTTGGCTTCCGGTACATACAGCCAACTGATATCCGTTCCTGGACATTTACAGAGGACTGTTGTCAGACTATTATACTTGAGACTGGCTATCGCATCCGCAATCGCGGTAGGCAGTTCATACGCCTTTGACAGTTCAGGCAGAGGAATGGTAGAGATCACCTCGTCAAAGATGTCTTCCCCATTTATGACCCACTTTTTGTCCGCTCGCTCTAATTTCTGAACCTCCGAACGAAGGCGCAGTTCCAGTCCTTGGGAAATGGCATCAATCATGGTCTGAATGCCGCCATGCAGCGGGTAATAGAAGGTAGAATGGGGCATTTTCCGTTCGCTTGGATCTTTCAGCAGCAACGACCGGAGCATTTCTTTTTTGGAGGGCAACGGCATTTTGCCTTCCATCCACTGGGTTTCCATCTCTTTTAGTGGATATGCCCAAATTTTGGTGTTATAAGGAATCATATATAGATTCGCAATGGACTCGCCAAAATTCCAAATCAGCCAGTCATAATAATTAGACGGGCGCTCTCCATTCTGCCCCAAGATAAAATCATAGGCGCAATCAATAGCGTCTTCCGTGTCTAATTCGCAAAGCGAGAGCTCAAACGGGTAAGAAACATACTTCCCACCGAAGAAAATCTTAGCGTTCCTGACGGTGAACTGCCAAGATTCTTTTGGGAGCATGGAGAACACCCAATCTACAATTTCCGGGCTCTTGGAATTAAAAATATGTCCTCCATGCGGATCATACACATATCCGTCCCTGATCCTGCTTCGCGCTAAGCCGCCGGGACGATCATTTTTTTCATAGACCACGACCTCATGGCCTTTGTCATGCAACCTTCTGGCAATGGTGAGCCCGGAGACGCCTGCACCTAAAATTGCTGCCCTCATGCGCAATTCCTCTATTCCTTCCCAAAATAATCTTCAACCGCTGCACAAACCACGTGGTAGACAACACTGTGCATATCCTGAACAAGTGACGTGCCGTCAGATGGACTATAATGCAGCAATCGCAATAGTCTTTTAAGCACCCTCCCGTCGATCTGGTCATGCCGATGACATGAGCAGCTTTTGCTTTCGACATACTTGCAGCAAGGAGGATGGTTTTGAGGTAACGGATGTACTGATACACCATACCACAGCAAACGTACCAATCTGTGAGAAAAAATGTAATCTCTGTCGATATCGTTGATGGCAGCGGTCATCAGCGCCGTGTGACATCCAAAGTTAATCGCCGGAAATGCGGACTGCGTCACCGCACAAAAGTCTCTTTACTGGGGAAACCGGACCTTTATTGCGACGGAAGGGATCTTTTCCTGAAGAAGGCCTTAGCGCATTCTCCAATGATGTGAGCGGCATCCGCATTGCTGCCGCCGTTTTTGCACATCAACAGTTTTCTTTCCGCTCCGTACTTGGATCAGCAGCTCTCTGGCAGTTTGAATCTCCAGCCTGTACTATCCCCAAATGGCCGTTTTTCACTGTACTGCTCCCAAATATCATAGCTTTCTTTCATACAATGCCCCTATCATATATTTTTTATCGATCCAAGAAGTTTGAGATCGCCGTGCGCTCTCTCCAGTAATTCAGCAGATCCTCCATGGTCTGCTGGAAGGGAATCTGGGGTTCCCATCCTGTGTGAGCTTTGAATTTCGTGCAATCCGGGACCTGCAGATCCGCGTCGATCGGTCGCAGACGAGAGGGATCTTCCTGAACGTGAATCTGATCTTTCATGGGAGACATGGAGATAAGTGTCTTCAGCGTGTCGCCAACCTCGCAGGTATACGTGCCACCGATATTGTAATATTCGCCGGGGCTGGGATCCTTTGTAACCAGCATATAGTAGGCCCTAACTGCATCGCGGACATCAGCATATGTTCGGAGAGAGTGAAGATTGCCCACTTTGACGACAGGGGGAAGCAATCCTCTTTCAATCATTGCAATTTGCTTTGCAAATGTGGATTCATGGAACACGTCACCGCGGCGGGGGCCGGTATGTGTAAACATTCTGGTGGTCATAACCATCATGCCATAAGCCTCGGCATAATATCTTCCCAGCAAGTCGGTACCGACTTTGGAAATCGCATAAGGAGAGGCCGGATGAAACGGGCACTCCTCATGGATTCCGGTTTCTGGCTTCTTTTCCGGCGGAATTTTGCCGAACACCTCGGAAGACGCACAGACATGGATCACCGGCTTGTATCTGGGATCTAGTTGTTGTTCCTCGCGAATTGCTTCAAGTAAACGACAGGTGCCCAAAATATTGGTGTTCAGCGTGTCAATGGGCGCAGTAAAGCTCGTCAAAGGATAGCTTTGGGCTGCCAGATGAAACACATAATCCGGTTTGACTTTGCGAATGACGTGTATAAGGGAAATCTCATCATTCAAGTCTGCATACTCAAAAAAGACTCGGTCTTTCCTGTTTACACGATCTAGAAGATGAGTAACGTTATCTTGGGGGCTACGCCAGCGACATACGCCATAAACATCCCAATCCGTATTCTCCAACAGAAAGTCAGCCAGATGCGAACCGACCATTCCGGTAATACCTGTAATCAGCGCCTTTGTCATAGTTTACCTCCCATAAATCTTCTTATCACTTTTTAAACTCGTAGATTTCCGGAGAGTAGTACAAAACTCTGGAGCCATAGCTTTCAAATTGGAACGGAACATACAAAAGGTCCTTGAGCGCTTCTCGGACGGCATTCTGGTGTTCCTTGTTCACGTAGAAGAGCAAGAAGCCACCACCGCCAGCGCCAAGCAGCTTTCCACCCAGTGCGCCTGCGGCGAGACCTTTTTGATATATCTCGTCGATCGTATTGTTAGAAACCCTAGATGTTAGCCCCCGCTTCAGTTCCCAGGTATAATGCAACAGCTGTCCGAATTCATCCAGGTTGTCTTTTTTGTTCTCTAGAATCTCCTCAGCCGTGTCTACCAGAGAGGCCATCTCCTTAAGCTGAGAAATCTTGCTTTTCATAGACCGCTCTTGTTCTTCAGAAATATTGCTGGATAATCTGGAAAATCCTGTAAAAAACAGCATTAAGTTGTCATTCAACTTTCTTTTTTTGTCGATTGGGATAATGACTGGTGTCACTTCGAAACCTTCCGAAGAAAAATTGATGCGGTTGAATCCTCCGTAAGCAGCGGCAATTTGGTCTTGTATGCCGCCATGTTCCTTACATAGGGTGCGTTCCAGATAAATTGCTTCCTGCGCCAGCTGCTTTTTATGGCAGTATTCTCCTTTCAGTGCATGAAATGCGTTTAAGAGTCCCACAGCAAACGAGCTGCTACTACCAAGACCGGATCTGGCAGGCAGGTCCGCCTCATATACGATTCGCAATTCGTGCATATCTAGAAATTTCATAGCTTCCCGAACAGCAGGATGATCAATTTCATCCACCGAATTGGTTCTCTCGATTACAGAGTACGTAATCTGATTGGAATATTCAAAGAAGCGGGGAAGATGACGGACAGTTACAAAGCAATATTTGTCGAATGTAGTCGACATTACGCTTCCGCCATACTCCTTATAGAAGTCGGGATAATCGGTACCTCCTCCAAAGAAAGACATGCGGAAAGGTGTTTGTGTAATAATCATGGAATTCTCTCCAATCTTTTCAGAATTTTTACTGCTTCGACCAACGAACCTGCCTGCCAATCTGCATTGCCACGCTCCGATTCTTCTCCGTTCCGGATCAAAATACTGCAGCATCCGACTGCCTTGCCAGCGATCATATCTCTTTGATCGTCTCCGATCATGTAGGAGCGCTCTAAGTCAATATTATACCGCTTCGCAGCCTTGAGCAGCATGCCCGGCTTTGGCTTTCTGCAGTCGCACTCGATCTTCAGTTCTGGTATCTCGCCTTCAAAACCTTTGTCCGGATGATGGGGGCAATAGAATAGATCGTCGATATACGCCCCCTGTTCTCCTAGAAGCCGCTCCATTCTCTGATGGATCCCGTCCAGTTCCTCCACTGTGCATTCACCCCGAGCAATGACCGGCTGATTGGTGACAACAATCACTAGAAAGCCCAATTGATTGAGCTGAGAGAGTGCCTCGGCGACCCCGTCTATCAGCTCGAAGTCTTCGCGGTTTTTCAAAAAGTCTTTGCTCACGTTGATGGTGCCATCTCGGTCCAGAAAAACCGCTCGTTGCTTGTTTTTTAGATTTTTGGCTGCTACGCGACCGATTTTCAGATCTTGGGTCACGGCTTGGTAGCGCTCCGGTGTCCCCATATCCTTTACATACTCTGGAGAGTCATAGGCGAAAATACCGCCACCGGAAATCAGCGGTTTGAGTATGTCGCGGTCCAAATCCGTCTTTTTTCCTGTCGTTATCATCTCAAGCACTGAGGGAGAAAGAATGTGTAGCCCCGCGTTGACCCGGTTTTTATAATCTGTGCGAGGATCCTCTTTGTGCAACCATTGTAAAACGCGCTGCTCCCCGTCGGTAAGAATCAGGGCGCTGTCATAGGGGTGGTTGCTTGGGTGGGTAAAGAGCGTTACCTTTGCCTTCTTGCTCTTATGGAACTGGATAAAACGCTCAAAATTGACGTCAAAAAGAATATCACCGTTCAGAAGGAGAAAGTCCTCTGTTAAAACGTCTTTGAGATAGAAGAGGGCCCCTGCTGTTCCCAGAGGCTCAGTTTCCTCATAATAAGAGATACTGACGCCAAAGTCGGTACCATCCCCAAAATAATTGCGAATGCAGGCTCCCAAATAGCCGATCACCAAAATGATCTCAGTCAGTCCCTGGTCTCTCAGGCATTCGATCTCATATTGCAGAATCGGCTTTTGGAGAATGGGAATCATTGGCTTGGGAATATCGCTCGCTACGGATGCGATTCTGCTTCCTTTGCCTCCCGCCATAATCACAGTTTTCATAGCTTATCTCCGGTAGGTGTCTCCATGCAGCAGATAGTCCTGGTAGACTCTGGTCAAGCCTTCTTCCAAGCCGATTTTGGGACGCCATCCTAGGTCAAACAATTTGGTGCTGTCCAACAGCTTACGCGGGGTTCCGTCGGGCATGCTGGTGTCGTATACAATTTTGCCCTCATATCCTACGACTTTTTTCACAAGGGCGGCCAGCTCCGCAATTGTAATATCCTTCCCGGAGCCGACATTGAGCCAGCCGGTTCCGTCATAATGTTCCATGAGGTATACACATGCATCCGCAACATCATCCACATGCAGGAACTCCCTCATAGCCTTTCCAGTGCCCCAGATCGTCACATTTGGAGCATTCTGCATCTTGGCGTCGTGGAATTTCCGAATAAGTGCCGGGACCACATGGGACGATACCAGATTATAGTTGTCCCCCTCGCCATATAAATTGCAGGGCATGGTGGAGATATAATGTGTTCCATACTGCTTGTTGTAATATTCGCACAGCTTTAGACCGGCTATCTTTGCAATAGCATACGCCTCGTTGGTTTTTTCCAGTTCTCCAGTCAGCAGGTATTCCTCCTTGATCGGCTGTGGCACAATACGGGGATAAATACAACCGCTTCCCATGAATTCAAGCTTTTTGACGCCGTATTTGTATGCGCTGTGGATAACATTGCTCTCAATGGCCAGATTGATATAGATAAACTCCGCTGGGTGTATGTTGTTTATGTTGATCCCGCCAACCTTGGCGGCACATAGAAATACATACTCGGGCCGTTCTTCCTCAAAGAACTTCTCCACATCCTGTTGTCTCGTCAAATCCAGCTCAGAGGAGCGGCGGCCAATAATATTGTGGAATCCGCTTCGATTTAAACTCCGGACGATCGCTGAACCCGTTAGGCCAGCATGGCCAGCCACATAAATTTTTGCATTTTTTTCCATAAATACTTCGCTCCATTCCAAATTCTAACTTTATTTTCTTCTCGCAAAGGTTTCCCACGCCATATATTTCAGCACTTGCCATCCGGTGGACAACGCCTTGAAATGTGTCTGTCCGCCGATTCTGGACTGCTCCTGTGTGGGAAATTCAATTCTCTTCAAGTGGCAGCGATAGGCGCGGCAGACCATTTCGACGTCGATAGAGCGGTCAAAGTTTGAAATATTGGCTCTACGGAATCCCTCCACCGTCATTCCCCGAAACCCGTGCATCGTATCCCATATGGCGTTACCTTCCCGACGGAACAAGATCTGTGCCAGCAGGCCGATCCCCAGCACAAACCATTTACGCGGCTTAAGAAGCTTGCCGTCTTCCTCGTTGTGCGCACCCTTCATCATTCTGCTGCCCACCACAAATTCATAGCCTTGCTCGTAGAGTGGTCTGAATTTATAGGTGTCTTCCACCGGGATCGTTCCCTTGGGATGGTAAAAAACAAATGCATCGCACTGGCAATGGCTTACACCATCCAAACAGGCTTGGTTGATCCCTTTTGCGGTTTGCTGATATATAGGTATCCCCTGCGATTCCAGATACTCCACTGTGCCATCGGTGCTGCCGCCATCAATACAGTATATCTGATCAAATTTACTTCGGTCAATGAGCGGAACATCATGCTGTACTCCGTCAATTTCATTCCATGTTAAAAGGCATAATGCAACTGTCATGTTGCTTCCTCCCCTACTTGAAAATTCTTTTTTATAATATCACAAGCACTACCCCGGCAACAATACACATTAAAGCAATAACCTTGTTTTTTGTAATTTTTTCCCGAAAAAACAGATTAGAGATTACCATAGTCCACACATAGGTCAAGCAGGTCATCGGATATAGCACAGAGTACTCCATATACCGCAAAAGAACAATGTTCATCAGAGCGCCCAGCGCATAGCAGATTCCTCCTAGATAAAGCCAGCCCGATGACAGTAGAGAAAAAATTGTCCCTCCTGCCAGCTTAGCCGTCGCCTTTTTGAAAAACATTGCGCCAAAGGTACCAGATATAGTCATAACAAGGACTGCAATGGATAAAATAACCAGCTTCATTCCGCCTTGCCCTCCGTCTTCTGACTTTTCCCAAGGAAGAACATACCCAGAATAATCAATCCGACGCCTAGAATGTTATTTATGCGAATAGTCTCCCTGAGAATGAGCGCACCGTAAAAAAGAGACACAATGAAGCCGAAGCTTAGCATCGGATGCAGTATAGAGACATCTCCAAACCGAAAGGCTACAATCATCAGGATCGCACCAAGACCATACATTGCTAATCCCGCAAAGATAAATATGAAATGCATTGTATCCGTTTGGGTAGCTGCCAGTTTCCAGAAAAGCTGTCCCGTGCAAGTGAGAAAAGAGGACAGCAACATTAATATAATCCCTTTTTTCAGCATATTCTTTCCTTCTTTCTTTAGTATCTGTTTATTATTTTCTGTGGTTTGTGTCCTTATATCTTTGAAATCCCAAATCAAATGCCGCGCAGCAGGAGACCGCGGAAAATGCCAACATCAAGACATATGCAGAGCTGAGATATAGATAATTTTCTGCTGAAAATGTCGTTACCGTCATATAGGACATCATCCCGATAAAAACAATAAAGCTGAGTAGAAGTCCCGTTAGCAGCAGAACCACGGCCAGTAGCTCCTGATTCATCTGTTTCTTGGATAAAAACAGCATAACGCAAAGGAACAAATAACAAAGCACGCCAAATACGGTAAAGGTGGGATTACAGCGCTTATATATCTCTATTACCCAGTTTGCCCGCTGTACGGAATGCGAATACGCATCAATCTGCGCCTGTTCGGTACCGACCAAATACGTAGCAGCATCAATATTGATATGCCCCTGTTCAAATCCAGCGCCACCCTCTTTCAAGATGTTGCCAAGCATACACTCTATACTGTTTACCGGATGGTTTTCGTCCCATACGCGAAGAATCATCCCCTCCGCGGAAGTTTGGTTCGGAATGGCGCATGAAAAGCGGCAAGTCTTAGCATTTTTGTAGTCTTTTCCCATATCTTTGTAAAATTGATAGACATCTTCGCTCTTTTCGAAGGAAAGATCCGCTAGCTTTTGCCCGTCCAGATTAAAGATGGCGCCGTCCATAACGGCTTCATCGGAAAAAAGGAGCGCCCAGCCACTCACGGAAAACGCCCCAGGTTCCCCAACAATGCTGCGATTTCCAGTGAGTCCTTCAATGGCATAGACCGTATCGCGGTCCCCAGCGGATGGGAGCGCACCAGCAGAAACATTTTGGAAAGACAGCACGAAGGAAATTGCTCTGGGAATCTGAGCAAAAATCTCGGGCAAATCTTCCGTAGTTAACGGAGCTGCCATAGCGGAGAGAGAAATGGCATTTCTCTTTTTGAGAGTTCCGGAATCGAAGGCATCCTTTAGCTCGCGGTGGACCTGCTGATAGAAATTTTCGGTATCTGCCAGATCTTTGTAGTATCCCGCCGCAGCTACCCCGTCCCGAATAGCAAAGAGGATATGATCGGCATAAGGTTGGCCATCGCCTATAATACCGCTGTTACCGTCCCATATTTGGACAGCGGCATCCACCTCGGATTGCACGCTTTTGAAGGTAGGACTTGCATCATATGCCTTCTGCAGCGTGGACACATAGATGTTATAGTACTGATCCGCATACGCCTCCGAGGAGTAGAGAGCTTCATCTTCAGGATCGGGCTGGATCATATACAGATCCCGCATGACATCCGCATAGGCACCGCTGTCCCGGTCGTTCGTCAAATAAACTCCATAGATGGTTTGGTTGATGAGTGCTACTCCAATGTTTCCGCAAATAAGAATGGCGACGGGAAGCAGCGAGATGGCAACCTTCTTTAAGCGCTGTTTTCTTGGCAGTTCATTATATAGCACAATCAACAGCACGATTGTGGAAACGATCAAAAATGGATACAGCCACATTCCGTCTTCTCTGGTATTGAAGAACGTCCATGCGACTATCCCTGTCATTAGGGTCCATGGCAACAGCTTTTTTGTCGGACCGTTTCTTCGTAGAAACAGAGCGATAATGCCGCCAAAAATGAAGAGCAGCTGCCACTGAGATAGCCCGTTACGGTAGATTCGCTGGAAGGTTTCGAGTGCATAAGTGATGGGGTTGAAAAGAAGAATCACAAAAATGATCATCCGCGCAAGCCAGGAACGGATAGCAGGAGATAGCGCGGCAACAAAGACGATGCAGCCAATACAATAAAGATAGGTGTAAGTTTCCAGATACGGAATGCCGATCACATAGGATGCCGCTATCAGTATGGGCGCAAAAACCCCTTTAATTAGTGTGTATTGGTCATAGGGGCCGAGCCACTGCCAGTCAAGTATATTCATAGCTTTTGTGGCGCACCATGCGTCATCATGGATGGCATACGGAAGAATATAAGCCGGCAGTCGGCTAGATAGACCAATCCGAATCAAAACCAGGATCATCAGGATCATCAGTACGGCAGGGCGTCGACCTTTTTTGTTATCGACATAGCTTTTGTTCAACTGTGAATGATTCATATTCAAATTCCCTCTCTTTGGTTGCTACTTACTGTATCTGAACAGTCAGAGGAAGGTAGGATGACTTTGCATCCAATGTGATCGCGTACAATTTCATTTCCGACATCCCCTTCAGGTCGGAAATGGGGATATCCACTATAAAACCTCCATAGTAATATTCCTGTGCCAGATCTGGGCGTTCTACAGTTGATCCAAGGAATATTCGTTCTCCAATCTGCACTACTATCGCTAGGGGAGGAACTTTCTTCTGAGTATCTGCTGCCCAGCCTGTAAGGCGGACCATCCCATTGGATGCGATTTTGGAGACTTCGATAGTATGTGTCACCTCGATATCCGGATCATCAAAATGAATATCAATATGCTTGTCTTCTAGGTGGGCGATCGCGGCAGCGTAGGGCTGCTTTTTCAGCGCCACTAGGACGCTGTCCATATTAGAAGCAAAATTTTGCAAATTTACCATTCTCTCTACCCGCTCCAGCAAGAACAAGTCCGGTGTGATATACTGGAGCAGGTCCGATATCTCCGTTGCACCGCAAACGTTGGCATTCAGGAAATAGACTTGCGAAAAGGTCTCGGACAGAAGCGGCAACATAAAGCTGTAGATAAATGAATCTCCGTATATAAAAATCGTCTTATCGTTTTTGGCACGAGAATTGGTCATCCGGAAATATCTATCCTGGGAATCGTTGGCAAGAATAAACTCTGCAGGTTCGGCGTTGTCCTGCGTGTAGCTCCATCCTTTTTTCGGAGTGACGGTATATACAAAATCCTTTACATTCTGAAAGGAATACTGGATGATCTTACTGGATTGAAGCCAGAGCAGGGCACAAGGCGCCTCTGTACGTTCCACAACAATTTCTGTATTTTCAAGCTTTTGGATGCTGGGATCCCACGCACAAATCGTGTTCATCAGCGCTTGGTATCCTATGTACATGCCATAGGCATTCCAGTGAGTTACATCGCAGTTTTTGAAATATAGCACGTCGTCTGTACCCTGCAAGAGATGCTTGCTTTCCGTCAGGTAATGCTTGCTGGGTACCACTGCAATTTCGGAATGCGCTTCCAGATAGTCTGTAAGACGCGCAAAGAATCCATTATCTGCGCTGCCCACAATATACTCCGGGACGACCTCCGGGTAAACGGTTTCTTTATTGGGAATAGGCATAAAGAAGAATTTTCCGCCCAACTGAGTAATCATCCGGTCAATTTCGGTCAGCTGCTGGGTAACAGATGCGCAGCTTTCTTCTGTTGGCTGATTAAATCCCTGATAATTCTTTAAAATATCATCCGTAAAATAAAGGAAATGATCAGCTAGTCCGCGCTCATATCCGCTAATTGCCAAATTGTCAAAAATCCGAAAATTGGCTCCGATATATAACAGCGTAGCTAGATCCTTATAGCCGATATTGTCATCGACAGCCTGCTCAATCTGTTGCAGAGTATCACGGTCAAACAGGCTCTTCTCTGACAAATCTGGGAACTTTGCCGTTACTTTATTTTGGACCAACGAAGAATGACCTGGACTTTGAAAGAAGCAAAGTGGGAGCGTAATGATACAAAAAAAGCTAACAATCGTTACAATTTTTCTAATCTTATCCAACATATGTACGTTCCTCGCGTTAAAATCGAAAATATATAAACGGATTGTAGCTTGAAGCCATTACCATCACAGCAGATACCATCAGAAGCATGATGATGGCAACGCTTGTGAGCGCAGGATGCAGATGTTTTCCCAGTGCCGTTTTTCTTGCTTGGTTTTGGAGCATTTGCGGTAAATCTGTGGAGAAAATAATGGCTGTTATCAAAACAAACAAGGTAAAATTATCCAGATAATACATTGTGTGAAAAAATACAGCATCTGCGCGAGACAGACCGAACATAACTTTCAGATACTCTAGTGCGTTGTGCAGATTATCTGCCCGAAAGAATACCCAGCCGATTAGCACGACCATCCCTGTGTATAGTCGTCTTAGCACCATACCATAGACAGGTAGTCTATCGCGCAACAAAACAGAATTCCTCTCTCTCAGGACGCGTTCAATCAGCTGAAAGCACCCATGCCACAAGCCCCATACGACAAAATTCAGCGATGCGCCGTGCCAGAGTCCTGTAAGAAAAAAGACAATCATCAGATTGCAGTATACATTGCCCCTTCGATTCCCTCCCAACGGAATATAGACATAATCCCGGAACCAGGAAGACAAAGAAATATGCCATCTTCTCCAGAAATCTTGGATGGATGTGGCAATGTACGGCAAGTTAAAGTTTTCCAGAAAGGTAAAACCAAACATCCGCCCCAAACCGATTGCCATATCACTGTAGCCGGAAAAGTCAAAATAAATCTGCAATGCATATAGGATTGCACCGAGCCATGCGGTGCTCATCTCAAGATTGGCTGGATTTTGGGCAAAAATAAGGTCTACCTGATACGCCAGTGGATTGGAAAGAATCACTTTTTTTGATAGGCCGAAGGTAAAACGCTTTATGCCTTCATAAAAGTCATCCAGTGTAACTGCTCGGTGATCAATTTCCTTGGCAATATCCACATATCGGACAATTGGACCTGCGATTAGCTGGGGAAACAGAGCAATATACATGCCGAGCTTGATGATATTTCGCTGGGCTTTTACATCTTCTCTGTATACATCCACTACATAGCTGAGCCCCTGAAATGTAAAAAAGGAGATGCCGATGGGAAGCACAATATTTTTAACAGCCAGCTCCAAGTGGAATGCTTGATTCAGGAGCTTCACCGAGAAGTCAAAATATTTGAAATAGTATAGAAGAGAAAGACTTCCTAAAATGGAAATAAACAAAATAACCTTTTTCAGAAGCCGTTTTTCCGAGCAGTAGACCGTGAGGCGATCCAGAATCAGGGCAGACAGGTAGTTCCACACAATGGAAAGGATCATCACCAAGACAAACTTCGGCTCTCCCCAGTAATAGAAAAACAGGCTGGCAATCAACAAAAAGGCATTTCTGATCTTTGCGTTAAGTATATAGTATAAAATTAGTACTAGTGGCAAAAAGCCAAATAAAAAGATGATGGATGAAAATACCACGGTTGTCCCCCTATCTATTCTGCAACATAGAAGTTACGCAATGCCTTCACACCGAGGCAATTTATAAAAATGTATAAGTATCGGGAGGGGAAAAATAAAAAATGCTGGCCAGAAAATGCCCAAAACGCCGGGGGAATGCAGGATGCGTACGCCGAAACTACGTACGCCAGGCAGTTGTTCCCAGAGGGTTAGCTGATGAAACCGGCTAGCCACCAGCATTCAGGCGTTTTCGTAGCCGGAAAGTTTGCTGCGAATATTCTCTACGTGTACGTGATGGAGTAATCGGTCCAGCTTCAGACGATTTTCTCGTTCTTTCAGTGGCGCTTCTGCTATTTAGCAGAACGCAGTTCTCCGTAATAGATTTTTAGAAATCTGCTGCGCGGCCGGACCTTGACCTCTTTGTTATACAAAAGATCAGCATACACCATTCCATGCTGTGTAGGTCACAGCGCTTACAATCTCAATCTACTTGGTACGAGAATATCTTAATATCATTACAAAGACGACCGCTTTGTGCAGTGCATCACTTTGGTCCTGGTACTGACAAATGCCTCAATTCATCGGCAAATACTTGTTACAGTATGTCTCATAGCACCGTACTGCAGGTGCAAATCTTCTCGGACGGTATGGATGCACATATTCTTTTAGAATGTTCATCCACCGTACTATATAGTTGAAAATGTTTTGCTGCATCCACATTTCCAACTGCGTCTTATACGGATCCAGCTTCGAGCCATTCTTTGTTCCCTTCAATCCATTCAGCTGTGCTGACTGGGTCATATGTTTTCAGACGGTGATTTTGGATCTCTAAATTTCATGGCCAACTGCATACGCGTCCTTGCCCTTATCATTAATATCAGCCTACTCCTAATCATTCGGCTATCTCTCTTAAAAGTAATCCATACACTTTTAGATAGCCGCTTTTTAGACGTGGGCCAATTTTAGCCCGGTGTTATAGGTCTATTTTACTTTGGCGGATACAACACCGATTTACTAATCTTTTTGTATTTCTTTCAAATACCTTCTCAGTGCGTCGCGCCAGTCGGGGAGGGGCACAAAGCCGTTTTCTGTCAGTTTCATCTTGTCCAACCGGCTATTGAAAGGGCGGACGGCTTTCGATATGCCATACTCTGCCGTCGTCACGGGCTGCACGGTCACGGGCATCCCCATTTGGCGGAAGATCTCGCAGGCAAAGTCATACCAGCTGATGTACCCGCCCTCATTGGTGGCGTGATAGGTTCCGTATTTGTCCGTTTCGATCATGTCAACCAGCAGCCGCGCCAGGTCCAGCGTATAGGTCGGCGTGCCGACCTGGTCGCTTACTACGCGCAAGGTGGGATGCGTCTGCCCAAGACGCAGCATGGTTCTGATAAAGTTCTTTCCGCTCAGACCGAATACCCACGCGATGCGCACGATGAAGTACTTTTCCAACAGTTCACGTACCGCCAGCTCGCCCTCCAACTTTGTCTGGCCGTAGACGTTCAGCGGGGCAAAGTCCTTGCAGTCCGGCTGCCACGGATCTTCGCCCTGCCCGTCAAACACATAGTCCGTACTGATGTACATCAGCTTGCAGCCCAGCTCCCGGCACACCTGCGCAATGTGACGCGTGCCGCCCGCGTTGATGGCGCGCACCTTATCCCGATTTTCTGTTTCTTCGGCCGCGTCTACGGCCGTCCACGCCGCACAGTGTATCACCGCGTCGGGCTGCGCGCGCAGGAGGCTCTCCCGCACCGCTTCTGCGTCCGTGATGTCCAGCCGCTCATAGGGCATGGCACATACCGCGGTTCCGTCCTGCGCGCCACTGTATGTGGACGCAAGATCGCTGCCGATTCCCGCATGCCCGCGCCGTGCCAATTCATTCATCACGTCGTGGCCTAGTTGGCCGCAGACGCCTGTAACGTATACTTTCATCTGCCTGTTCCCTCCGGCTTACCGGTTTACATACATCTTCGCATAGTAGTTCTGATATTCCCCGCTGATGATCTCTTCCCACCAGTCCCGGTTGTCCAGATACCACCGAATGGTCTTCTGGATGCCGTCGGCAAACTTCGTCTCTGGCAGCCAGCCCAGCTCGTTGTGAATCTTTGTGGGGTCGATGGCATAGCGCATGTCGTGGCCCTTGCGGTCGGTCACGTAGGTGATCAGGCTCTCCGGCTTATCCAGCGCCTTGCAGATGAGCTTGACGATATCGATGTTCTTCATCTCGTTGTGGCCGCCGATGTTGTACACCTCGCCTGCGCGGCCCTTGCGGATGATCAGGTCAATGGCCTTGCAGTGGTCCTCCACATACAGCCAGTCGCGCACGTTCTCCCCCTTGCCGTAGACGGGAAGGGGCTTGTCGTTTAAGCAGTTGGCGATCATCAGCGGGATGAGCTTCTCCGGGAAATGATATGGTCCGTAATTGTTGGAGCAGCGGGAGATCGTTACCGGCAAGCCGAAAGTGCGGTGGTAGGCCAGCACCAGCAGGTCAGCGCTCGCCTTGGACGCCGAGTAGGGGCTGGAGGTGTGAATGGGCGTTTCCTCGGTGAAGAACAGGTCGGGACGGTCCAGCGGCAAGTCGCCGTAAACCTCATCGGTCGATACCTGATGATAGCGCCCGATACCGTATTTACGGCAGGCGTCCATGAGAACCTGCGTACCCAGAATGTTGGTGCGCAGAAAAACGCCGGGGTCCTCGATGGAGCGGTCCACGTGGCTTTCGGCGGCGAAGTTGACGATGATGTCCGGCTTTTCCTCCTCGAACAGCTGGTTTACAGCCTCACGGTCGCAGATGTCGGCCTTGATGAAACGGAAGTTCGGATCATCCATCACGGAGGCGAGGGTGGAGAGATTGCCCGCGTAGGTCAGCTTGTCCAGACACACGATGCGGTCATCGGGATTGTGCTTCAGTTGATAAAAGATGAAGTTGGAGCCGATGAATCCGGCGCCACCGGTCACGATAATAGTCATGGGGAAGACCTCCTTACCGCATCAGATTTGTCCGTAGATGAAGTTGCAGTCGCTGCCTGACAGCAGGGGCGAGGTTGTATCCTTTTGTGACAACAGCGCCTCCACAACTTCGCCCCAGTCCACACCGATGGCAGGATCGTTAAAACGGATGCCGCGGTCATGTTCCTTGCTGTAAAGGTTATCCACCTTATAGCAGAACTCCACGTCATCCGTCAGAGTCTTGAACCCATGCCCGAAGCCGCGCGGGATATAGAGCATGCGTTTGTTTTCCGCGCTCAGTTCCGCTGCAGTCCATTGCAAGTAGGTGGGACTGCCCTTGCGCAGGTCGACCGCCACGTCCATGACCGCGCCGCGCGTGACACGCACCAGCTTGGCCTGGGCCATAGGCGCGTTCTGGAAGTGGATGCCTCGAAGCGTCCCCTTCTGCGTCGTGAAGGACTGATTGTCCTGCACAAATATCGCGTCAAGACCCATTTCGTGAAATGCCCGCGTACTGTAGGTTTCCATAAAATAACCGCGATGGTCGCCAAAGACCTGCGGCTCGATGATCCATACGCCGGGAATATTCGTTTCGATCTTTTTCATCAGTACATCACCTTTCCTTCCGCAACGGCCCTGAGGTGCGCGCCATAGGGGCTCTTGCCATAGCGCGACGCGCTATCCAGCAGCTTCTCGCGGCTGATCCAGCCGTTCTTATAGGCGATCTCCTCCGGTGCGGAGATGGTAATGGACTGCCTCTGCTCGATCATCTGCACAAAGTTGGCGGCGTCCACCAAGCTGTCCATCGTGCCGGTATCCAGCCAGGCAAAGCCGCGGCCCAGCAGCTGCACATCTAGGGCTCCCTGATCCAGATACATCTCATTAAGCGTTGTGATTTCCAGTTCGCCACGCGCTGAGGGCTTCACCTGATGCGCCATGGCGCTGACGCCCTGCGGATAGAAGTACAGGCCCGTCACGGCGTAGTTGCTCTTGGGTACCTTGGGCTTTTCCTCAATGGAAAGGGCTTTGCCGGCCTTATCGAATTCCACTACTCCGAAACGCTCCGGGTCGTTGACATAGTAGCCAAAGACAGTCGCACGGCGGTTTGCCTCGGCGTTGTGTACGGAAGCGCGCAGCATCCTGCCAAAGCCATTGCCATAGAAGATATTATCACCCAACACCATGGCGCAGGCTTCGTCCCCGATGAAAGCCTCGCCCAGTGTGAAGGCCTGAGCCAGCCCGTCGGGGGAGGGCTGGACCTTGTAAGAGAGTCTCACGCCAAACTGTCCGCCGTCGCCAAGCAGGTGCTCAAAACGCGGCGTATCTTCCGGAGTAGAAATGATGAGGATATCACGGATGCCCGCCAGCATGAGAGTCGAAAGCGGGTAGTAGATCATGGGCTTGTCGTAGACAGGCAGAAGCTGCTTGCTTGTGACCATGGTGAGTGGATAGAGGCGCGTGCCTGCGCCCCCGGCTAGGATAATGCCTTTCATAATGCTCCCTTCTTGACCCAGTGCTTAGCGCATTAGGACAAATCCATCATAGAATTGTGCTGTCGTTTTCTTTATGGAAGATCGTTACTCATACAAGGGACGCCTTGGAGATATGCATCTTGATTGCAATGCATTAATAGATGGCCTCGATTTACTGAGAAGCTGCATTTATACGTTTGTCAACGATCCTGAAACTGTTGAGCAGCCTGCTACCTGACTAGCAAGTTCAATTTTCCAACGCTTTCATTGCGTCAATTAATACCCGATTCTCTCTCGTCTTTGACAACGATACAGATGTACTCACCTCGCTACAGGCTGCCTTTCAAGAAAGAGCCTTGATCAGCTAATTATTCTACCATTGCAAGTTCCTTGGATACGTATTTCTGCGTTGGCTTGCATATAATATAGTTGGCTTATGAAGGATAGCATATTTGCTCTTGTTCCTTATTTGCTCAGTTGATCGCTTTCCACACCAAGTCTATTCCTGCTTTTAATGGAATCCGTGGTGTCCAACCAAGCGTTCGGATTGTATCTTCAATATCCAGTACATTGACATGTACATCGCATGAGCGTATCGGTTTTTTATCAACTGAAACAAATTGCTTTCCGGTCGCCTGTTCAAGAAGTGCGACCAGGTCGCTGAGACGAACGCCCTCGCTCGAACCGATATTGAATATATGCCTACTACCCTGATAGTCTTTCAACATGACCAGCGCATCAATGGCATCATCTATGTAGATATAATCACGTACCGTATCTCCGAAAAGTACTATTCCACGTCCATTACGAAGGTTATTTAAGAAGATTGGTATGATTCCCTGTGTCCGTCCCATAGTATTAATAACGCCGTAAGGATTCGAAAGCCGTGCTATAATGCCCTGAAGTCCTGTACAGCGCGTGTAATACTCAATATATGCCTCTATCGTTCTTTTCTGTATCCCGTATGTACATATCGGTGTATCCTCATCCCCAATTTTGCTTGGCCTGCCCCGATTCTCCCCGTACACGGTACCGCCGGAAGACATGAAAATCAACTTCATTCCCTTGTGATGTGATGCACTTTCTAAAAGGCGAAGAGTCGGAATAATGTTTTCCTGCCCCTCCCGAACGATATGCTCCGTTCCCTCATGAGGTACCGTTGTAGAGATTCCATGATAGATACAGGAAATCGGATATTTCTGAAAAAAAATATCGAAATCCACTTCGGATGAAAAGTCTCCTATAATTTGAACATAGTTCCCACACTCAGAGAACTGTTCCGTAACCTGCCTACTATATCCGATAACGTTATTTCCGTCAGCAAGCAGCCGTTTAATTAGATGATGTCCAATAAAACCAGACGCACCTAGCACCAGAACATAACTCATATGTATCTAGCCACCCCACAACTGAACAAAGCATCTTAGTTCTAAATCAGATGCCTTGACGATATGTTTCAACAATATCATGCATTTCACCATCTTCGTTCGGATATGCAACTGTATAAGCTGCAAGCATATTTCCGGAAAGCATGCCCAAATGTTTAACCATCAAATCAAGAATCTCTTTTTTCTTATCTTCGTCAAATCGTTCGTTCATCATGGAGAAGTATCGCGATAGCGTAACAGTGATATAATCGAACTGATCTTCTACTGCACAGCCATCAAACGCAAAACAATCTGCGTAGGCATCAAACATATGCTGAACAACTTGGGCAAATTTTGTGTCATACTGGACGTATGCCCCGTCTTTTAGCATACCCCTAATTTCAGAGGTAGAACTGTGTTTTACTTTAGCCACACAAATCAACTTGTTTGATTTGGTCCAATCGCAGAATTCGTTCCACGTCTCATTTTCGACAGTGTGTTGTGCAGCATTGGCTACGTAAAGTGAGCCCACACAATATGCCGATATTATGCGGTTCACGATTGTCTGTGCTGTTACATTTTCAAGCACCATATCCGGTAGAATTCTCTTGAGAACGATAGCATCCACTAGACAACGTTTAAAATGATAAATAGCAGGACGAGTATGGGAATGTATCACTTGAACGTCCGACAGCAATGCAATTTTGTAGCCTGCCCGAATCAGCCGAATCCCGAGATCCAAATCTTCTGCGTAATCGCCCTGATACTTAAACTTATTAAAAACATCATGCTTGATCAGGCAGGAAACATCGTTGAGCTGTCCATTGCGGCGAAGTGTTTCGTAATTTTGCTTTTCAGGCAACTTCATGATTCTGTTGTTGGAAAGAATCCCCATGAATTCTGAATGATACCAACTAGAACAACGTCCTAGTAGATCGCATTCCGGTCTAGGTTTTTCTTTGCAGGAAACCGCAACGACATCTCCCCGTAGAACTGGCTGAAGCAAATCTAAAATCCAGTGCCGACCATTAGGCAATGCATCTTGTGTCATAAACAGAAGATATTCGCCCGTTGACGCTTCTGCACCAAGATTTCTCGCATAGGAATGGGAAAAATCAGCTTGTGAAATGCGGATTACCTTGGCTCCAATCTTCTCTGCCAATTTATCGGAGTCATCGATGCTTCCGGAATCAACAATAATGATCTCGATGCGACCAATGCCAATCTGTTCTTTGAGGAGCTGCAGCAATTCAGAAAAGTTACTGCCTGCATTGTATACTGGAATGACGACTGAAACAGTACCGTCGAATAGAATTTGATTAGCTGTACAGCTGATCATATTATTGGTAATGTCATAAATCGCTTTATCAAACATCTCCTGAGTAAAGTATCGCTCGTATGTCTTCCTGGCTCTCTGGCACATAGGTTGTAGATTGGGGCCAATGTTGTTGTAAATATATTCTATGCACTGTGCCAACTCAAATGGATCATTATTTCGATATACCAAACCGCCGTCTGTCTCTTCCAAAATGCTTGCACAACCTGTGTTTTCCGAACAAATCACAGGCTTAGACATCATCAGAGCTTCTGTCACCACAACCGGCATTGGATCGTCTCTAGATGCACAGATAAGACAATCCAACTGACGATAAAAGCTGATAAGTTCCGTGCGGCTGAGTTCTTCAATATACTGCGTATTATCCGGATAATTTTCCAGCAGAGAAGATACCGCGGTGCTCATTTCGGGATCACAGGTTTTTCCAACAAAAACAAAGTAGCAATCATTTAATATGTCCTTTGGCAAGTTTAAGATGGCGCAAGTCAATACATCATAGCCTTTACGCTTTTCTTGCATGCCGATCATGGCAAAAACCTTTTTTCCATTTGTATTGCTCAGTATAGAGTGATTACTATTTTCGATGCCGGAATAATCTGGAACGTAATAAAGCAATTGTTTTATATCATATTCTGGTCTAAATTGATGCAAAACCATTTCTGCATAACTTCCACCACAGTATATGTGAATGTTCTTGGAAACTATGTGAGGCATAGTCTGCAGCGCACCAGGATGATAAGAAACAACGGCTTCGTGAATCCACCATAGAACTGGAATTGCCATCCCGCTGAGCTGTGAAACTAAAGGAGCACCGACAATAGTATTGATTACAATAAACTTGAATAAATGCGTGTTAAGTGGAATCAGCTTTGAAGTATAAATCAAGCTGAATATAATCACCGGAATACCTTTATCGAGCAGCTGCTTTTTAAATACATCGTCATGTCGGCATGCTATAATTGGCTGATATCCTTGGCGTTGCAGACTCTCAGCAAAATACCCGAGCGCAATAGGCGCTCCTGTTAGATTCATTTCGTGACTGATGAGCAGGACATATTTCTTTGAGCCCGTCTCGTCATACAAGACATTGAAAGGATCATATATCTTTCCTCCGATCTTTGTAACTTCTTCTGAAAATGCAGCGATAGAATGTACTTCATAACCATCTTCCACTTTTTTTGGAAGAATATTTGTGTCTTCCGTTTTTACATGGTGACGAATTTTCTTTATTGTCGGACCTATTCCAATGTGCACAATAGAAGATGCCGTTTTATGCAAAAGATATCCGCTTCTCGTAGATTTAAATGTATCAAGCATTTTGCGTAGTGGTGCACTTATCTTCCAGAGCCGTGCATTGGCAATCGTTGAGAATTGCAACTCCATAATTTGGGCATATTGTTGCGCATCCATTAGGCTTTGCCGTAGCCGCAAAATCTCATCATTCAATTGATTCTCTTTGTTCATTAATGCGTGACGTTCATTCTGAAGCCTTTCTACCTGTCTTTCACTAGTCCTCTTTGCATGCTCTGTTGCTGCAAGCTGCTCTTGTAGACTGTCGCTATGCCGCTGAAGCGCTTGGAGATCTTCTGTTAGCCTATTGATCAATGTCTGACACCCTTCCATTTGCTTAAGCTTAGGCAAATCCTGCACTGCGGTAAACACTTTTTCAATTTCGGCTCCAGAGTACCATTCGATATTTGCTGTAATTTCGAACCAAACAGCCCCTTTGGGCACATCAAACTCCATCTGCGGATTCATAGTGCCAAAAACGATGAACCCATTGAACTGTACACCATTGAGTGGATGAATTGGGCAGCTAGATACGTCTGTAATCACATGAATATCACTCACAATACAATAGTGATTTAATGTGGGATCAAATCGTACCTTCACGCAGTTTTTAGGGATTTGATTACAATGAAAGCATAGCTTATGGTCTGGCAATACTGTTGGAACGATTGAAACGTACTGATCGGGCTGATACCCTTCCCCCGTGTCCCAATAGACATTGACAGCCAAGGCTGTTGCCGAATTCTTTAACCGTTCCTCCATGGTATATTCATTCTCCCTAAACCATTCCTTTTTATTCAATACCAAAAAGAATTGATAGACGTCACTGTACTCCCTTTTAATTAATGCATTACGCAAATGTTCCGGAAGCTTGTTCAAGTCAATGTGCTGCTCTGTGCATCCGATATTCTGATAGACACCGTCCAGCAAGCGAATCTCATATCCGCTTTCATTGGCCAAGCTTTTCAGATTCTCTTTTCCCCAAAAATGAATATGAGTATTATCGAGCAGACCGATGTTGGTATATTGAAAACGATTTAAATACAAATTGGAAATGATGTCAGAATGACAAATATTAGGAATGGAAATGATGACCTCGCCCTTGTCCTTGAGCAGCTCTTTTGCAAGTGTAAGCGTTGTCTCGGGCTGCTTGAGATGTTCCAGCACATCCGCAAAAAGAATATAGTCAAAACGCAGTTCTTTGAAATGTTCGTACCATTTTCCTGCTTCAATATCACCACAAAAACCGCCGGCTGCAAACTGGATGGCATGACTATATGACTTCTTATCAATTTCTACCACATACACTTTGCAATGTAGTTCTTCCTTCATATATTTTGTCATGCGTCCGAAGGCACATCCAAATTCCAGAACTACGGAGTTTGTTTGTATTCTATTCATCATCTTGCCGGGGATGGTTTTCGGATCGGTTTCCATTTTCATATCGTATTTATCCATTTGATCCTCCTTCACCTCACCGATTTCCCCAATGATGCGGCAAAACCAGTCTGCCTTCAGCGATATAGTCGCTGGCAACTGTGAGATCCCATACTTGTTTCTTATAACAAATGTTCACCGTGGCAGTCTGATCACGAAGCGCGGAATCTAGATAGTATTTGCCACCAAGTACGCGTATGCCCTCCGGATAATAAAGTTTAAAGCGATTACGGCCATAGTGCCAAGGAATCTGTATATGGTCTAATAGTGTATTGAGTCCGCATACATAGTCATCATCAATGCTAAACAGTGCTACTCCCAGCACAGGAGCCTCGACCTCGACATCATATACATCGTAAATGACCTCCACCTCAAGTGGCTCAAAATTGTCGATCTCATGCACAACTTTTCCCTTGCTGTTCCTTACTTTGAACCCTACAATCTCTGCGATGCCCTTGTTAGGCGCAGCAAATGGGATTTCGTCATCCTCGTCGTTTTCTGTCGATTGTATTGTGGTTCCTTTTAACGCAACAAAATTAGCATCCATGCAGCGAAGATAGTCCTCATAATGATCCGCAATCTCATTGGTGTCTCCGATGGCCATCAGCTCGCCCTTGTTGATCCACATTGCACGATTGCAGAATCTACGCACTGAGTTGATATCATGGCTTACATAGAGAATTGTGGTGCCGTTCTCCATCATCTTCTTCATCTGATTCATACACTTGATCTGGAAACGCATATCTCCCACGCTGAGCACTTCGTCCACGATTAGCACCTCAGGCTCTACATTGATTGCTGTTGCAAAAGCCAATCGGGCGAACATACCACTGGAATATGTTTTGATCGGTTGGGTGATATATTCACCAATATCTGCAAAACGAATGATCTCTTCAGATTTTGTCCTCATCTCTTCCTGTGTGTAGCCCATCATCGTACCGTGTAGCGCAATGTTTTCAAGTCCCGTGTATTCCGGGTTAAAACCTGCCCCCAACTCAAGCAGCGCAGAGATTTTTCCATTGACACAAACAGAGCCTTCGGTTGGTGCTACAACGCCGGAAAGAATCTTCAAAAGTGTAGATTTGCCACTGCCGTTTGTGCCCAGAATACCAATCGTTTCTCCCTTTTGAATTGCAAAAGAGATATCGTTCAGTGCATAAAACGGTGTGTAGTATTGTCTATGCTTGAGAGCGATCACCTCTCGCAGGCGATCGCTTTTTTTTGCATACAATTTATATTCCTTTTTGAGGTTTTTAACCTCAATAATAGCATTCTGGTCCATAGTACCTCCCGCTTAGAGCACATCAGCAAATTGTGGCCGCAACTTGCGGAACAAGTGCGCTCCGACCACAAAAAAGATGCAAGCGATTGCCCAGAAGATCAGATTGTCAAGCCCTCGTTCCCAGAACCATACATGATCAATAAACGAATCACGGTATCCTCGACAGATGTAGAACATAGGATTGATCCTTAGCACTATTTCCACCCACGGATTCATCCCGTCAGGTGTCCAGAAAATTGGCGTCAGCCAGAAACCAATCTGTATGATTACGCTGACCATATTGACTGTATCTTTCAAAAAAGGTGAAATTGCCGATAGCATCCAGCAAAGTCCCATTAGGAGAAATGCTGTACATCCAAAATAGTATAGTACCTGAATGTTATGTACTGATAAGGCCACATGATTACACAACATCAAAAACAGAATAAAGAAAATAAAGAACATATGCACCATTGCTGAGGAAATGATTTTTACAATCGGAATGATGCTGACGCGAAAATTCACTTTTCGCACAAGATAACTGTACTCGATCATGCAGTTACTTCCTGCGGTGAGCGTCTCTGAAAAAAAAGTCCATACAAGATAAGCCGGCGCAAACCATGCAATAAAAGGTACATCGCTGATTGGTGGGTTTCTGAATCCCACCTGAAAGACAAACCAAAAGACCAACAACGTAACCAAAGGCTGTATGAATGCCCACATTGACCCCAGCATTGAGGAGGCAAATTTGGCGCGCACATCATTTTTTGCTAAGCCCCAAACCATGTTTCTTTCGTGCCAAATATCAGCAAGAAATCTCACAAAGTTCATGAAAGTTTCTTTCATACTTGCTCCTTAACTTTTGGCTGCATACCCGGCTCCTTGTCCAGATTCATCCAAGCAGCAGCATACCCAATAAACGATGGTTTCCGTGGATCAGCGTTCGATACTTCAAGTAAAAAAGCGGGCCGCTTCTCTTCTTTGTATATTTGAGAATAAACTTCCGATCCTCAGCGTTCAGCTCATATTTATAGTCTAGATAAAAGGTTCGTGCCTGTTTCTTTTTCTGCAATATGCTTTTCCGTATCTGCGCGGGACTAATAAGCATCCTAGGCGTGTACCCCATACCACCGACAGCCTTTGCTCCTACGCAATTTCCCCCATGCTGACGATAAAGCATAGTGCTTTCATCCAGGTATACGACCTTTCCGAACCGTGCGGCCACAACACCAAGCCACCAATCGTGCATGATCACCTGCGAAGTGTCCGTGCATTGCCCGGCCAACGCGGCCAGCGCTCGGTTAATACCCGTCGCGCAGCCGGTCACGATGTTTTGCATAAGCAGTGCCCGGTAGTCGATCACGTCCGTATACTGCTTCTGCATTTTCATCAGCGAGGAAGCAATGGGCCGCAGCTTCTCGTCCACCGGCGTAAGATCCGTAAAGACCAGCACCGGCGTATCTGTACCCGCCTCATCTTCCGCTTCCAGCAGCGCGCGCATCGTCTTTTCCACCTTGTCGGGGTGCCATACGTCATCCTGATCGCAGAACATCATGTAGGACGCCCCACATTCCTTCATCAGCCAGAAGAAATGATCGCGGGCATTGCCAAAACGCCCCTCATGCCGCACACGTCGGATACGGTCCGGATACTGTGCAGCGTATTCGTCCAGGATCGCAGGCGTGCCGTCTGTGGAGCCGTCGTCGGAAACGGTCAGATGCCATTGCTCCCACGTCTGTGCCAGCAGCGAATCCAGCTGCTCGCGCAGAAACCGCTCGCCGTTGTACGCTGCCAGCAGGATTTCAACCGTCGGCTGCATGCCGTATCCTCCTTTGGCCGGCCGTTCCGGCGCGCCGTCCGGCACGACTGCCCAACAGCCGTGCCGCACAGTCGGCTGCAAAGACCGGGCATTCCAGCGGATGCCCGCTTCGCAGCAGCTGCGAAAGCACCTGCCGCACCATGCGCATGCCCTCGCCCGTCTCACGCGGGTGGCCCAGTCGCTCGCCGTATTCCTGCAGAAAGCGCCCGATGAGGACGTTGCGCCGGTATTCCTGCCGGAGCGTCAGGTTGTGCGAGTGCACCACCGCCGCATCGGCGCAGTAGGCCAGCCGGTAACCAGAATCCAGAAACGCCGCGGCAATGAGCATGTCCTCATTGGTCGGCAGCGGATGGGGGAATCCGCCCACCGCCTTATAGGCGCTCCGACGGTAGGCCGAGCAGACATCTGAAAGGTGATATGCCCGGATGCCCAGCGCCTGCCGGTCCTCCGCTCCCCAGACCTGGCTCTGGGCAGGGTAGCGGTACTGCTGCACCGCTCGCACATAGGGCCTTGCATCCGGCCGGGGGAGCTGACGGCCGCTGGCCGCCGCGACGCGCTCATCCGCAAAGGGCTTGAGCAGATGCTCAATGTAGCGTTCATCCGCCGGAAGGGCATCCTGCGTCAGGAACAGCACGAACTCACCCGCCGTCTGCCGCAGGGCTGCGTCCCGTGTGCCGCCGTGGTCAAACTGGTCGCGGGGAACGGTCATCACCCGCGCACCGTGCGCGCGAGCCAGTTCCGGCGTGCCGTCCTGCGATCCTGAATCCACCACCAGAATTTCCTCCGGCGAACGTGTCTGTTTCTTAAGAGCAACAAGCAGCGCAGCAATCCCGTCTGCTGCGTCAAGCGTGGGGACGATCACCGAAACGCTCATCCGGCCATGCCCTCCCCGCTGTCCGGCCCGTTGTTTGGCGCGCTGCCAATATCCTCCTGATTGACCATGCCGCCCAAAGCGGTTTTCAGGAGAATGCGTATATCCAGCCCGAGGGACCAGTTTTCGATGTACCACAGGTCGTGCTCTACGCGCGCCGGAATGCTGGTGTCTCCGCGCAGACCGTGAATTTGAGCCCAGCCCGTCATACCGGGGCGTACCTGGTATTTCACCATATACAAAGGCACCGTTTCCCGGAACCGCTCCACGTAGAAAGGGATCTCTGGCCGTGGGCCTACAAGACTCATTTCTCCGCGAAAGACATTAAAAAGTTGGGGAAGCTCGTCCAAGCTGATTTTTCGCAACAGACTTCCCAGCCACGTACGCCGGTCGTCCTCGGCTGATGACCACGCGGTGTCCTGCTCGTCGTTGACACGCATGCTGCGAAATTTGTACATGGTAAACGGCTTTTTGTTTAGCCCGATCCGCTCCTGACGGAACAGCACCGGTCCGGGGCTGGAAAGCCGGATGGCAATGGCCAGAATAAGAAACAAGGGACTCAGGAGGACCAGCAAAAGTCCACTCACAACGATGTCAAACGTCCGCTTGATAAACGCGTTGGCCGGCTCATCCAGCGGCGTGGTGCGTAGCTGAATCAGCTTGAGGTTGCCCACCATGTCAATGGTGGGCCGGGTGGGAATCACATCGTTGTAGAAGGGGACCACGCTGATCTTCGTGCCGCACTTTTCACACACCTGGATGACGTCCACCGTCACGCCCAGCTCATCGGGAGCAAGTGCCAGGATGACCTCGTCGATGCCCGCATCGTGCAAGCGGCTTTCCAGCTGCTCCAGCATCCCCTTGGCCGGTGCCAGACATTGTTCCACATGGATGCCCAGTGTCGGGTCGGCCTGCACATTCTCCACATAGCGCCGCGCCAACTTTCCACTGCCTATCACCAGCATATGCTTGAGATTGTACCCCCGCGCGCGCACTCGCCGCAGCAGCCACCGAACCGTGGTGCGCTTGCCGATGAGGACCGCGCTGCTGGAGAGAAAGTATACAGCCAGCACGCCGCGCGAAAAGTCCTGCAAGCGGAACACAAACAGCGCCGAGGCCGCCGTGGCCAATGCGATGGCATTTCCCGCCAGGATGCGCCCGGACTCCCGTCTTGTCCTGTGTACGCGGCTGGTATGATAGACGCGGAGCAGCGAAAGCAGGAAAACCGTCCATATTGCGTAAATTGCCGCAGCTAGAACGCCCTTCCCGTCCAGACTGCTCAAGGCCGCCATGTTACCTTTTGTGTTTTTGATCATATCCAGCCACAGCCATGATGCGAACAGATAACATAGCACAATCAGCACACCGTCTGACAGCACATTCAGTCGGTTTAGGGTTTTTTGGTTCCTATGAATCATCAATTCCGTCCTTTATCTTTGCTAGATTTCCAGGTACTAAATGCGGCGTATGAATCAGCTTGAGCGTCTTGAGTCGCGCATTCCCCAGATTGCCATAAGAATGATAACGCGGCTTTTGCTCATAGAGCCAACTTCCCAGAGATCGTCCCATTCGGTCGTATGGCCTGTTTTGGCGTCTGGTCGTCCATGGAGTCGGTGGGGCTGACTGACTGTAGCGTAAGTTCGCCTGCCAACTTCATGGCCCTCAGGCAGTAGTACTCTAGCTTTTTGCAGTACCCATAGAATGCAAACACATACTGGGGAGGCGGGCAGGATACTCCGCACAAAGGCATCACTCAACGTCATTTTGCAGGCTGTCTAGCCTTCAAAGAGCGCGTTCGCCATGTGGTGCTGTATATCCAGTTGGCAGACAGGGGAGCCGTCAGCCACAGAAGGCACCTATCGGAAAAATACTGCAGCAAAGTACATACGCCTTTGCCTCATTCCCCCGTACTGCCAAGCAACAAAAAACTTTTCCGTGCCGGTGGGGTGAAAGGCCGCCGCCTAGCCGGTACGGAAAAGCAAGCCGTTTGTTGCTTGATATACAGTTTTGTTATGCACATAAAGTTTGATAATAGATCGTCTGCACTTCCTTACAATTGGATTGAAAAAAGAAAATGCTTCGCCATCCGCGACGTTCAGGCCGAGGCATCTGGCGAATATGTGGGACAGTCCCCGCCACTGCGAAAGGTTCAGCATCTGACGCGGCGCTGTCCTTTGCCGAAACGGCGGCTTTTTCGGCAGAGCGTTCTGCCTAGAAAAACGCCGTTCTGCGGTTCTTCTTTTCCGAAACATAAAGGAAAAGAAAAACGGGAATGTTGCCGAAAGTAGTCCCTTTTATGGCAACATGAGTGAACTGGATCGACTGGACCCATTCCTACTCATACATTCTTAAATATACACGAATCAAAATGGAATGTCAACTGCTGCCAATAGCAAGAGAATACAACTAAATTATGGACTTTGCACCGTTTTTTCTGATATGGCAACAAGAAAAAATACATCCAGAAATTTGCTGACAAGGGTGTTGTAGAAATAAAAATTTTGGAATTCAAAGAAAAATATATAAGATAGGATCATAGAGAAAACATATGCCGGAGAAAGGACAGATGCGGTGAAGAATGTCCTAGTTTCGTCAAGGTTCCGTCGGGAGGGATGATGCCAGACAGGCCTTATCTAGGGCAGCACCGCACAATTGCTGAGGCAAGCGCTGTCGAATCACCCATCAGACAGGAAACCATAGGCTTCCCGGCGCATTTCTTCGCGAGAGCGCACAACTTCAAGC
>ERZ826764.236-NODE-236-length-83616-cov-5.190268_pt1 | contig 83616 bp, 74 predicted proteins | sample MGYA00519870_ERZ826764 | MGnify/ENA primary metagenome ERZ826764 (study PRJEB31778, sample SAMEA3449239) | human gut metagenome | biome: human gut; feature: human-associated habitat; material: faeces | place: United Kingdom | collected 2010/2012 ... | reverse complement strand
ATTTAAAATCCCAAAATTAACATTCTTGGCACTGCCCATTGGGCAGTTGCCAAATATGGGTTGCACTTTTCAAAATAAAAAAATGCAACCTTGGGAAGTGTTCTTATTGCACAAGATTTTCTTCCAGAACATTGGAATTGGGCTAATACAGATTTAGTAACTCTTGACGATATTGAAAAAATGCGAAATGTTATCAAAACTCGCTTGGAAAATAGTGGGTGCAAAATTTCGGAAATGTACGCAGTGAAACATGATAAAGATGAAAGTAAATTATGGAACGAATACACAATGACTTATGATGTGAAATTTACAACAAATCATGCTCACTTTCGGATTAAATTTTCAGAGGGAAAAACGCTTGAAGAAATTGCTCATCTCGTTGGTAAAAAATATATTGAATATTACAGAGAAAGATATGAAGCTTGGACGCGTGGCAGAGCTGAACCAAAAATGAATGATACGAAAAATACTTTGAACTTCTTAAAGGTCGAAATTGCAAAAGGTGAAATTAATTTAGAGGATATTATTTTAACGTAAATTGTACAATTAAGAGCATAAAGCACTATAAATAAAGGAAGGTGTCACACTTGAATTAGAAGGTGACTCAGTTTTAATCGAATCCTTTGTTTTAAAGGAAGAGGTAATAAAAAAATTAAAGCAATTTAAAGCAAAAGTTCGTGAAATGCATTATGTTTTTGTCTTGACAACTGAACCACTATACGTTACTGTGATAAAATGTGAGAAAAAAATATATCAACATATAAAAAACGGAGGAAGACAGTTATGTTCGATACCATTCATCATATTGCAATCATTGGAAGCGATTATGAACAATCAAAACATTTTTATGTGGATCTACTTGGATTTAAAATAATTAGAGAGAATTATCGAAAAGAACGTGATGATTACAAGATTGATATGGCATGTGGGCTGCAGGAAATAGAACTTTTTATCATAAAAAATGCTCCAGCTCGTGTAAATTATCCAGAAGCATTGGGATTACGCCATCTGGCATTTAAAGTGGAGAGTGTAGATGATACAGTAAAAGAATTGAATGGGAAAGGAATTGAAACTGAGCCGGTCCGTCTGGATGATTATACCGGAAAGAAAATGACATTTTTCCATGATCCGGATGGACTTCCACTGGAAATTCATGAGTAGAAAATAGTGAGTAAAATATTCTTGCTTCAAGCATGTAATTTAATATTCTTACCAGAGCAACAGTGTGTCGCATTAATCCACCTTCGCCTAAAGAATATTCAGGATGATACTTTCCTGTGCTTGATGCTCCAACGTGATACCAATATTCAGGTATTGTTTTAATCATTTCTCCTGCTAAAATTCTTAAATCATCATTTTCGATTGTTCTTAAACAACCATACATTAATTCTTCTCTCATTTTTCTAATTCCTTTCTAAAAAAAACGAACAGCATTAATTTGCTGTTCGTTACTTATTATTTACTCAAATAGTATAAATCATCGGGACATATATCTTGCCCGTGTTCCCATACTACCGTAAACCCATCTGTTTTTACATTGTTAAAGTAATCAATGTTTTTGAGTTCTTCAAACCATGTTCCTTTTATATAAGGCTTTACATCAAATGTTTTAGTCTCATTGTTATCAAACTTTACTTCAAGCAGATAGTTTTCTTTCGGTTTCACATTAATAGCTGTTGGTCGTAACATATTGCCTCCTATCTCAAAGGTTCAATTTTAAAATAACCTTTGCCAGATTCAAGTAATTTCCAATTTTCCATTAACTCATCTTCGTGTATGGAAACCAATACTTTGAGAAGTGTTAATTGTTTTTTTGAAAAAAAACTTCTAATGTTTCACAATCAAGTGCCATTACAATTTCACAATCACCATATATTGCATGTATGTGAGGTTTGTGATGTTTTCCACCTTTCTCACTTTGCATTCTTATAGTTATTCCGAAAAAATTTGATATAGCTGGCATAATTTAATCTTTCTTTCATTTTACCACAATTAGTGCATTTACACCAATAATTCATTCTAAAAAAGACAAGGTTTTTTCATTACTTGTCTTTTAATGTTCATTATGATTATTAAAAAAGTTCCTGTTCACTACAGGTTCTTTTTTTGCAATCATAAGCACAAGACAAAAATAATACTTGATAAAAAAGAACGCACCAAACTGATGCGTCCCTTATGTTTTAAATTCTAATACCAGGAAAAAGTCTGTTCATCGTGTTCTGGAATGTTCAATCCCTCTTCAATGCAAGCTGTAATCCATTCTTTCTTTGCATCCATGGCATTTTCCACCGCTTCAGTGTATGTTTCACCACAAGTTACGCATCCTTTAAGTTCAGGAAAATATGCGGTAAAACCACCTTCTTCCAAATCAGGAATTAATACAAGTGTATATGGCAGTTTCAAGTATTCATCTAATCTATTCATTGTTTTCCTCCTCGAAAATCACTCTAACCAATAAAACATATGCCTTTTTTATTTTTCCATGTCTTGGAATTGTAATCGGCGTTTTATTTTTCTTCCTGAAGGTAATATGACTACTACCACCTTTTGTTTCTCTCGCCTCGTATCCTAAATTATAGAGAATTTTTGAAATTTCGTCAAATCTAAGTTCACTATTAGTCGAATACAATTTATTAATAAGTTTATCCCATTTTGACATTTTATTTCTCCTTATGATTCCTTGGTTCTCTTTTCCTTTCTTTTCATTATTTGCTCATGCAATTCAGCCTGTCGTTGATCTCTTAAAAGGCACTCAAACGATAAAATAGACGATAAATAGTTTGATAAAGTCAAGCAAAATATGATAAAATATAAATCGGCGATAAACCGTCAATAAAATCGTTTGAGAGGTTAAAAAGCCTATGAATAAAGAGTTTGTCAGCATTTCTGATTTCGCAGAAAGCAGAGGTCAGTCAAGTGGAACTGTAAATGCGTTTATAAGAAAACATCCAGAGAGGGTAATAAAAGACACTCAAACGATAAAATAGACGAAAAATTTTATCACAAAGATGGAATGATTTTGATGGTATAAAAATTCAAAGGGATATGTACAGTGCTTTCTTAATAATGAATATAAGGATGATTTAAAAAGCTTTGAGATTGATAAGTGCAATGATAGGTTTGAAAACTTCTATCGACTTCATAATTTAGAAGTAGACAGATTAACTGCTAAGAATAATTTAAGTAGTATCGCAATTTGAAAAAGAGAATATATAAATAGATTTTGACACGAGCCTTATGCTATCGCTAATGGATACAATGGTATCTTTGGTAGTGAAAGTTTTATAGAAGTTCATTAGTCTCATATGCTTTCGAGTATATTGGGAAGTGAATGTATATAAGAACCCAACGTGCTTTAGCCGTTGGAGTGTCAGTACAAGAATCAGAGAATTACAATACCTTTGACTCAGATGGAAATTGTTTTATCAGATGATTCTAAGTATCAAGAACCATTAGAAACAAGATTATTTAAATTTGCCACAACATTAATTGGAGCTGAAATTGACTTTGTAATAAAAAGTGTTGATGAAGCCAACAGAGTTGTAGTTGCATCAAGAAAAGAGACTTTAGTAGACAAAATCAGAACATATTATGCAACTCTTGATAAGGATAAAGTGTCAATGATTGGAAATAATCCAGACGTACAGGCTAGAGTTATTTCAGTTGGCAGAAAAAACTTAGGTGTTGAGGTTTTGGTGTTCAGACACAAATAAATGCCAAAGATGTGTTCTATGAATGGGTAGTTGATTTAAGAAACGACTTTTCAGCAGGAGACGTAATACTTGTAAACGTTGAAAAATTTTTCTTAGAACAATAGTTGTGGTAGATTTTTTGTTGTATGATTAAAGTATCACAAATCATTAGGAGTTATATGAGAACAATAAATTTAAAAATGATTAAGAGAAAAAAAATCATAAAGGATAATATTTATTATGTAAGTGCAGTACTTTTTTGTTTACTTTTTTTGGTATTTGCAAAATATATGAAACTTCTTAATAGAAAAGTGATACTTGCTATTGCTGTTCTGTTAATGGCTGCGACATTATACAAGGCAATGGCATATGTGCAGGAAAAAATAAAGGCAAACAGGAAGAATAAGAGTGTGAAAGCGAAAATTGTTGGATTTAGAAAGGATTATTAAAAATAAATTATGGTTGTTGAAAAAAATGCTAATACAAATATCATGTCTAATTGGAGATATTTTTATTGGAATCTTGAAAGATACATAAATGAAATGGGTGGAGAATCAACAATTAAGTATTTATCAAGAAAAAGAACAATAACAAAATATCTAGAAATAAGACCTAATGAATTAGAATCAACATATGCAAAGACAACAGGAATCATAGCTTCAGATAAAGAAGTATTTTCAGATGGTTGGTCCACAAATTAAATATAGAAAAGAGTGTGAACAGAGTGGCATAAGTCACTTCTGTTTGCACTTTTTTATTAAAAATTTGTAAACTTTAATTTCAGGTTTACAAAAGTTACATGTTTGGCATATCAAATGTGCTAAACTGTAAACATAGAAAAAAAGTTTAATTATGGAGGAAACAAATAATGAGAAAAAAGTTTATGGCTATAATTTTAGCAACATCAATGATGTTAACTGGAATTAGTTTCCCGACATCTGTGTATGCTGCAAATTCAATTAAACAAACAAAAATATTACAAAACAAAGAGGATACATATACTTTAGAAAACTATGTAACTTCTCTTGATGAAGCAATATCAGTTGAAAAGAAGTATTTCTTAGATAATAAGGTCGAAACATACAAGTTGACAGTAGATGCAGATGCAGACTGGAAAAATAAAGTGTTGGTTGGATGTGGGTATTATTTTTGGAGTACTATAGATAATGGCGACGCAAAATATTACAATATGAATTCAGGTATAACTTGCTTTGAAAAAGATCAGGAAGAACTTACTGATAAAGATGGGAAAAAATATATTGTAATGACAATAACTAATTTTGGTTATGATGAATTTTTAGAACATAGAAATAAATTACAAGAAGTTAAGAAAAAATTTCTAGCCACAATGCCGAACCTTGATGAAATGAGTGACTACGAAAAGGTTCTGGGAATATTAAAGTTTATGTATTACATAAAGTATGACTATGACGCTTACCATAGTGGAAAAACAGTTGATGATGCATATACAGCACTAACTGAAGGTAGAGCAACTTGCGTGGGTTACGCAAATGCTTTTATGTTCCTTTCTAAAGTTGCTGGACTTGAAACAAAAATTGTTTCAGGTGAAGTTAGAAATGAAGGGCATGCTTGGAACGTTGTTAAAATATGTGGAAAGTGGTATGAATTAGAACCACAAAATACTGTTAACACATCAATAATTTTGGATGCTCAAAATTATAACCTTGCTCGACGAGGACCTTTCCTGTTTGGAACGGAACAGATGAACAGTTATCAGGATGAATATCTTAATCCAAGATTGTATTTAGATCCAAAGAATACTACAGCTAGAGATAACTTACCTGTAAACACAGTTTCTTATAAGGATTATAAAGGACATGATTATTCAAATTATAGAATCAAATGGAATGGTGATAAGGCAACATTCTATAGAATCTGTAGCGAATGTGGTGAATATGAAAATGACGGCTTTGAATATGACAGTCAGGACAAATATTATCATTATGTAGACAGAAAATATACCGGTACAGACTGTGATGTAACAAAAGTATCAGAAACAAAGTATGGAAACGCAACAGTTACAAAGTATGAGGCAAGTGTTACGGTTGACGGCAAGAATTACACATCAGAGCATACAGTTATTGATGGGGAATGTAGTCATACTGTAAAGGACAGTGACATCAAGGTTATAAAGAAAGCAACCTGCTCTGAAGAAGGAGAGGTTGAAAAAACCTGCGAAACCTGTGGTTATACCTGGACTGAAAGCATTCCTAAAACAGAACATCATTATGTTACAACAACAAAGACCTTGGATACCTGTGAGGAGAAGAGCGAATATACAGTTGAAAAATGTAGCATGTGCGGTAGCATTAAGGAAACATCAAAGAAACTCTACTACTCAGCACACAACTTCCAGTTTACAAGTCATAAGAAAGAGCCTACCTGTACGGAAACAGGTGAAGACATTTACACATGCACAAAGTGTAACAAAACAGAAATAAGGGAAGTTGCAGCGAAAGGTCACGGAGAAACGGAACTTGTAAACGTAAAGGAACCAACCTGTGAGGAAGATGGTTATACAGGTGATGAAAAGTGTAAGGTCTGCGGACAGATTGCAAGAAAAGGAAAGAAAATTGAGAAACTAAGACATCAGCTAATAGGATATAATGAGAAAACATATAAAACTGAGGCTGATGCAGAACATGAGGGATTAACATTAAAGTACAGTTACGACATGTTCATTGTAGAGTGCAAACGTGAGAATTGCAGTTATCGTTTAGAAAGCGTGGATGAATCAACTAAAAAACTTGCAGGCTGGATATTGGCAGATGGAACTGAAGTTGAAAAGGAGTATGGCTGTCAGTACGAATACGTAAAGGACGTAAGTGGAAACTGGATGGTTAAAAAGATTGATGGAACAACTAAGCCAGCGGAAAATCCAACAACAAAACCTGCAGGTGCAGTAAAACCATCTGGTGAAACTTCAGGCAAGAAGAATGAGCCGACAGAAACAAAGATGAAAGTACCTGCAAAGGTAAAAATAAGTTCTGCCAAAAACTTAAAGGGTAAGAAAATCGCTATAAAATGGAAAAAGGTGAAGAAAGCCACGAAGTACCAGGTCAAGGCAGTACTTGGAAAAAAGGTAATAACAAAGACAACCACGAAAGCTTCATGTACCATTAAAAAGCTCAAAAAGAAGAAAACTTACAAGATTTATGTAAGGGCTTACAACAAGGCTGGGTACGGTAAATGGAGCAAGGCGAAGAAAGTAACAGTTAAAAAATAAACAATAAATACAGATTCTTTTTTGATGAATAAAAAAACAGCCAAAACTCTTAATTAAAGTTTTGGCCGTTTTTTTTTACAAATTATTTTATTTAAATGCTTGTCAGAAAGGAGTACAAGCACTTGTAGTAAGTGAGATACTACACTTAGATTATATGTTGAAAATGCAATAATTTCAATAGCAAAAATTGCGAGTGTGTGGTGTATAAGAACAAAAAACAGAAAAGATTCTCCATTTAGAGCCTTAATAATGAAAAATAAGGAATTATGAGGAATTAAGCTGTTACCGTGCGGTGTTGGATAAATATTATGGTGATTAATGAAAATGGATATGTTGAAGGAAAATGTAAAAAAATGTAGTGATAATGTAATGGACGGCACGTTTTGTCTAGTAGTGTAATATGAAGTTTTTATGTTTAAAGAGGAGAGAAAATATATCATTAGACAGAGTAGTGGTTTGAAAAAAATATTATTTATATGTTTAGATTTAGGAACATATCACGTCGTGAAATATTCCTTTCACGCCGTGATATACGTATAATTGGGAAAAGATTGGCAAAATGATTTGCTTGTGCGATAAAAATTCCACTTTTGGTTTCACAATTTGATATTATCATATACGGACACAACATGGGACATTGGAATACATCAATGTTTGGCAAGTTAATGAAATGTAATAATAATGTTGCCAAGTAAACTTGTCAACAACTTTTGCAAAGTTTATTTGGAAGACTAAGGATAGTGCTGTAAGTAATATATTTAAGCGAAGGAAATATGTTGTTTAGTGGAAAGTGTGGTATGATATATTTAAATTTAGTTAAAGAATGGAGGCAACATAAATTGCATTTTAGTTATTGCCCGTATTGTGGCTCAAAACTTATTGGAAAAGAAATCGGAGATGAAGGAAGTGTGGCATGGCAATTAGTGAAGAAGGTTATAGAAAAATGATATATTTTCATCTTCCGGGCTTGTTTGAATTTTATGATTTTTATAGTGTGTTTTTGCCCTTGTTTAGAGAACATAGAGAATATTTTTATGATTGGTGTGAAATTGGTTCGATATACGGTGCCCCGGCAGACTGTCTTTGGGGCGGTGGTCGTGCAGGTTTTGGAGAGTGCAATGCTAAAGTTGTATTAAAACTTATGAATGAATACAACATTTCTCCAAGGCTTACATTTAGCAATTCATTGTTAAGAGAAGAGCATCTTTCAGACAAGAGGTGCAACGATTTATGTGAAGTGTTTTATAAAGAAAGCAAAGTGCAGAGTGGCATAATTGTACATTCGGATTTACTTTTGAATTATTTGAAAAATAAATATCCGAATTTTTATTTTGTATCATCAACCACAAAAGTAATAACGGATTTTGAAGAGTTTAAAAGCGAAGCTGATAGGAAAGAATTTAGTTATGTTGTACCGGATTTTCGATTAAATAAAGACTTTGAAAATTTAGAAGGATTAACTCAGACTCAGAAAAGTAAAGTAGAGTTTTTGTGCAACGAATGTTGTTGGTTTGGATGTAAGGATAGGAAGAACTGTTACGAAGCTGTAAGCCGAAAAAACTTAGGAGAAAATCAAAAGGAGCATATATGTAAGTCACCTACCGCTGAAAAGGGGTATCGCTTTTCAGAAGCAATGAAAAATCCGGGATTTATAAGCATAGGTGACATTGAAAATAAATATGTTCCTATGGGATTTTCTAACTTTAAAATTGAAGGCAGAAGTCTTGGAAGTGCGCTGATATTAGAATTTTTATTGTATTATATGACAAAGCCTGAATATCATATAAATGTTAGGGAAGAAATATATCTGGATAATATGCTTGATTTATTTTAAATGTAATACAAAAAAGATTCAGAGTAGTTCATTAAATATACACAGATTATTGATTTAATATATGTATAAGAGATAATTAATACAATCACCCAGAGAAAAAAATCAACGTGTTTGCAATAAATTTTTCTCAGGGGATTAGGTTTTGCCAATTATCTAAAAATGCTGTGGAGGAATATTATGAAACAATTAAAGATTCTTGTTGTAGATGATGAAGATAGAATGAGAAAGCTTGTAAGAGACTTTCTTGTAAGAAAACAATATGAAGTAGTGGAAGCGTCCAACGGTGAAGAAGCCGTAGATGTGTTCGTGGAGAGTAATGATATTGACCTTATTATTTTGGATGTTATGATGCCTAAAATGGATGGATGGGAAGCCTGCAGGGAGATTAGAAAGATTTCTAAGGTTCCAATTATTATGCTGACAGCAAAGAGCGAGGAAAGTGATGAGTTGCTTGGTTTTGAACTTGGAGTTGACGAGTACATTTCAAAACCGTTCAGTCCGAGAATTCTTGTGGCAAGAGTTGATGCAATCCTTAGAAGAACTAATAATATAGGTCAGGATCAGATTGAACAGGCCGGAGATATTGAAATAAACAAGGCGGCTCATATTGTTACAGTAAAGGGTGAACCTATTGAACTTAGTTTTAAGGAATTTGAATTGTTATCATATTTCATACAAAATAAAGGAATTGCTTTATCAAGAGAGAATATTCTTAATAATGTATGGAATTATGATTATTTTGGAGATGCAAGAACTATTGATACCCACGTTAAAAAACTAAGAAATAAGCTTGGAGAATGTGGCAAATACATAGTTACAATTTGGGGCATGGGATATAAATTCGAGGTTAACTAATGAAGGATATAGATAAGAATAAAATTAAACATACCATCGGTTACAAGATGACCGTAATTATAGTGGCAATCATGGGATTATCCCTGATTGCTGCTAGTATATTTAGCAGCTTTTTCTTAAGCAAGTATTATAAGAAAACAAAGCAAGATTCTATTAAGAAAGTTTACAATGAGTTTATAAAAATAATCCAAGATGATGAAAATCTTAAGGATAGCGACAATATTTCAACGCTGAATAATATTTGTGAAAAAGCCGGTGCCACAATGATTGTTGTAGATAGTGCGGGAGATTCTGTTTATGACTATGGTGCAGGAAAAATGCTTGCAGACCGTTGGCGTGATATGATTTTTGGTAGTAATATTAAGCAGAAAGAGGAACCAAGGGTTATTGAAAAGAACGACAAATATACAATTCAGTCTACGGTAGACAGATTTTCGGCCAATCAATATTATGAATTGTCAGGAGGACTGGCATCAGGCAATTATGTAGTTATAAGAATGTCAGTTGAAAGCTTTAGGGAGAGTATTGCTATTGCCAACAAGTTTTATTTAGGTGTTGGAATATCACTTATTCTTGTTACAACTTTAATTATTATTTGGATTACAAGAAAATATACGCAACCTTTATTACAATTGGCTGATATTTCCAAAAGAATGTCAGAACTTGATTTTAATGTTAAGTATGAAGATGACCGTGATGATGAAATTGGTGTTCTTGGAGAGAGCATGAATGAAATGTCTGACAAGCTTGAAACGGCTATTTCGGAACTAAAGTCTGCCAACTTGCAGCTTCACAAGGATATTGCAAAGAAGGAAGAAGTAGATGAGATGAGAAAAGAATTTATTTCAAATGTTTCTCACGAATTAAAAACACCTATTGCACTTATTCAGGGTTATGCAGAGGGACTTCAGGAAAGTATAAGTGATAATCCGGAGGATATGGATTACTACTGCGATGTTATTATTGATGAAGCCGGCAAGATGAATAAGATGGTTAAGAATCTTCTTACATTAAACCAGCTGGAGTTCGGTGACGGAAGTGTAAATATGGAAAGATTTGATATTATATCTGTGATTGCAGGAGTAATTCATTCTATGCAAATTAAGGCCAATGAAAAGCAGGTTAATATTGAATTTAATCAAATGGAACCTATTTACGTTTGGGCAGATGAGTTCCAGATTGAAGAGGTTATTACTAATTATTTAAGTAATGCTTTAAATCATGTTGATGAAAATAGAATAATTCAAGTGAAAATTCAGGAAAAAAATGGTATAGTAAGAGTGTCTGTGTTTAACACAGGAAAAAATATTCCTGAAAATGAGCTTGATAATATTTGGGTCAAGTTCTATAAAGTTGACAAAGCAAGAACAAGAGCTTATGGTGGCAACGGTATAGGATTATCTATAGTTAAGGCCATTATGGACAGACACGAAAAGAAATGTGGAGCAATTAACAGACCGGATGGTGTTGAATTTTGGTTTGAGCTTGATTGCAATTCATTAGAGAAAGGGACTGAATAAATGATAGCAATTATTGACTATGATGCAGGCAACATTAAAAGCGTGGAGAAGGCATTTCAGTATATAGGAGAAGATACTGTAGTATCAAGAGACAAGGATGTTATTCTTTCAGCAGATAAGGTAGTTCTTCCGGGAGTTGGTTCTTTCGGAGATGCAATGGAGAAATTGAGAGATTATGATCTTATTGATACAATCAATAAGGTTGTGGAAAATAACACACCTTTTCTTGGAATATGCTTAGGACTTCAGCTTTTATTCGAAAGTAGTGATGAAACTCCGGGAGTGGAAGGACTTGGAATTTTAAAAGGAAAGATTCTTAGAATACCTGACAAGCCGGAATTTAAGATTCCACATATTGGATGGAACTCTTTGGAACTTACTAATAACGGAAGATTATTTAAAGGCATTGAAGAACAGTCTTATGTTTATTTTGTACATTCATATTATTTGGAAGCAGAAGATGAGCAGATAGTTAAGGCTTCAACAGATTATGTTACACATATTCATGCATCTGTTGAAAGTGGTAATATTTTTGCATGCCAGTTTCATCCTGAAAAGAGTGGTGATGTAGGACTTCAGATTTTAAAGAATTTTGCGGCATTATAATATAGATTTGGGAGAGAAATATGCATACAAAGAGAATTATTCCATGTTTGGATGTAAATAACAATAGAGTTGTAAAAGGTACTAATTTTGTGAATTTAAGAGATGCAGGTGATCCTGTTGAAGTTGCAAAAGCTTATAACAAGGCAGGAGCGGATGAACTTGTATTTTTAGATATTACTGCGTCTTCTGACCATAGACATACTGTTACGGATTTGGTAAGAAGAGTGGCAGAACAGGTTTTTATTCCGTTTACTGTTGGTGGAGGAATTAGAACTGTGGACGATTTTAAGGAACTTTTAAGAGAGGGCGCTGACAAGATTTCAATTAATTCATCAGCTATTATGAATCCTAATCTTATAAGTGAAGCGGCTGACAAGTTTGGAAGTCAGTGCGTTGTAGTTGCCATTGACGCTAAGAGACGTGAAGATGGTAGCGGCTGGAATATATACAAGAACGGTGGACGTGTCGATATGGGCATGGATGCTGTTGAATGGGCAATGAAGGTTGATAAACTTGGAGCAGGAGAGATTTTGCTTACAAGTATGGATTGTGACGGAGTGAAGCAGGGCTATGACATTGAACTTACAAAGATTATAGCTGAAAATGTTTCTGTTCCTGTTATTGCTTCAGGTGGAGCTGGAACTATGGAGCATTTTTATGATGCATTAACAGAGGGAAAGGCTGACGCAGCTCTTGCAGCTTCATTATTCCATTACAAAGAATTAGAAATTAATGATTTAAAACATTATTTAGATGGTAAGGGAGTGCCGGTACGTTTGTAGAAACGTAGATACTTAAAGATGAAATATTATTTTATTATTAATCCTAACAGTGGAAAAATAGACACAAATCAGTTTGAACAGAGGATTTTAAAGGAATGTTCAAAAGAAAAAATTAAATACAAAATATTCTATACACATAATGCAGGGGATGCAAAGAAGTTTGCAAAAAAAAATACCTGATGAAGAATGTGTTGTTTTTTCTGTCGGTGGAGATGGCAATTTAAATGCAGTTCTAAACGGGTTGGCAGGTTCTAAGAACAAGATTCTTGGAAATATTCCAACAGGCAGTGGAAATGATTTTGAAAGAACACTTAGCCAATATGATGACGGAATACATGATTTTGATTTTGGAATTATTAATGGAAGACATTTTATTAATGTTGCCTGTGTAGGACTTGATGCTGATGTGGCTAACAATATTTCATGGATTAGGAAGAAAAAATGGATTCCGGTAAGCCAGCGCTACAATGCCAGCATTTTGTATACTTTTATTAAATATAAATTTAAAAAAGTAAAAGTACAGATAGACGATAATCAAAGTTTTGAAAACAAATGCACAATACTTGCCATATGCAATGGTCAATATTATGGTGGAGGTTTTAGAATGGCACCCCACGCTACACTTGACGATGGATTATTTGATGTATATTTTGTGGAAAAAATGCCAAAGGTTAAGGTTTTACCATTGTTTGTAAAACTGCTAAGCGCAAAGCATGAAAAATCTCCGAAGATTAAGAAATATCAAGGGGAAAAAGTGGTTATTGACAGCGATAAGAGATACACTTTTAATGTTGACGGAGAAATGGTAACGGATACTCATTTTGAAATAGAAATGAGAAAACATGCCGTAAAAGTTTTCTGCAATAAGGAATTTGTGGAAAGAATAATAGGAAAGTAACAGGACAAAGTTATAATGTAGATACACTGGTTAGGGTGTAATTTAACAAAGGATAATATGAAAAATAATACCAATTATCAATAATGAAGGTAATATTGAAACGAGGAATAGGAAATGTCAATGATAGATAACGATTGGCTTGTGCCTTTAAAGAAGGAGTTTTCAAAGCCATATTATAAAGATTTATTCGAGTTTGTAAAAAATGAATACAGTACTACAGTGGTATATCCACCTGCAGATGATATCTTTAATGCATTTCATTTTACACCTCTTAAAGATGTAAAAGTTTTGCTTTTGGGACAGGATCCATATCATAATGTGCATCAGGCTCATGGTTTGAGTTTTTCTGTTTTGCCGGGTAACGACATACCTCCTTCACTTAAAAACATTTATCAGGAATTGCATGATGACTTAGGTTGTTATATTCCTAATAATGGATATTTAAAGAAATGGGCAGACCAGGGAGTGTTGTTGCTTAACACAGTTCTTACTGTAAGAGCCCATCAGGCTAACTCTCATCAGGGAAAAGGATGGGAACAGTTTACAGATGCAGTAATTGAAGCTGTAAATGCTCAGGACAGACCTATAGTTATCTTTTTGTGGGGCGCACCTGCCGGCAAAAAAGCTAAGATGTTAACTAATCCCAAGCATTTGGTCTTGAAAGCACCACATCCAAGTCCATTGTCAGCATATAGGGGATTCTTTGGCTGCAAACATTTCAGCAAGGCAAACGAATTTTTAAAAGCTAACGGTGTTGAACCTATTGACTGGCAGATTGAAAATATATAGTTGAAAAGATATTAAATAAATATCATGATTGCATAAGTAGAAACTATCTGTGCAAGCTAATAAACAGAGAAAGCAACATCCTTCTTCTTGACGAGCCGACAAACCACCTTGACGTAGATGCAAAGGAGGAATTAAAGCGTGCTCTTATGACATATAAAGGCAGTGTTTTAATGGTGTGTCACGAACCGGACTTCTATGAAGAATGGGCAACAGACATCTGGGATGTAAGCAAGTGGACAACAAAAATAGATATGTAAAAATAAAAGGGCTATCCATCGCGGTAGCCCTTTTATAAAATATTAAAATACTAATATATCAATTTATTCAATTCTAAACCTATAAAGCCTATTTCTTCCCAATCTTTTTGTTTGCTGTTGCAAGCATTAATTTGATACGGTTAAGCTGGTTAACTTCACTGGCACCAGGATCGTAGTCAACGGCTACGATGTTTGCTTCAGGATGCTGTGCACGAAGTTTCTTAATAACACCCTTACCAACGATGTGGTTAGGAAGACAGGCGAAAGGCTGTGTACAAACAATGTTTGGAACACCGTCGTGGATTAAGTGAAGCATTTCACCTGTTAAGAACCATCCTTCACCAGTCTGGTTACCTATTGAAACAACATCTTCAGCCATTTTACTCATTTCCCAAATATCAGCAGTAGGAGTAAAGTGCTTACTTTCTATAAGAGCTTTCTTTGCAGAACCTCTCATCCATTCAATAGCTTTAATTCCAAGGTTATTCATTCTAATAATACTCTTGTCAAAACCTAATTTTTCAACCTTAAATGTTGCATTTCTAAATCCATAAAGGAAGAAGTCAACAAGGTCAGGCATAACAGCCTCGGCACCTTCTGATTCAAGCAATTCAACTAAGTTATTGTTAGCTGTAGGAGAGAACTTAACAAGAATTTCACCTACAATACCAACTCTAGGTTTCTTAATATCTTTTACAGGAATAGCATCGAATTCTTCAACAATCTTCTTCATATTCTTCTTGAAACGATGAATCCCAAAACTATTATCTGAAAGCTCTTTGCAAAGCTTGTATTCCCATTTTTTATGTAAAGCATTAGTTTCTCCAGGATTAACTTCGTAAGGCCTTGTTCTGTAAACAACACGCATAAATAAGTCACCATAGAGGCAGGCTTCAACAGCTTTTAGTGCAAGCTTTGGAGTGATTTTGAAACCGCTATGATGTTCAAGTCCACTTAAACTTAATGACAATACAGGAATTTGGGACATACCGGCTTTTTCCAAAGCTCTTCTTATAAATCCAATATAGTTAGTAGCACGACATCCACCACCTGTCTGAGAAATAACTACGGCAGTTTTGTTCAAATCATATTTGCCGGAAAGAAGAGCATTCATTATCTGACCAACAACTATAAGAGAAGGATAACATGCATCATTGTTAACATATTTTAAACCTGTGTCAATACATGATTTGTTACTTTCCATTACCTCAAAATTATATCCGCAAGCATTAAATGCAGCCTGTAACATTGTGAAATGAATTGGACTCATCTGAGGACAAAGAATAGTATAATTGTCATCACGCATCTGCTTAGTAAATTCAACTTTATTAAATGATGAAGGCTGAATGTAACGTTCAAAATGATTTTCGCTACGTTCCCTAATTGCAGCAAGTAAAGAACGAACTCTGATTCTTGCAGCACCAAGGTTGTTAACTTCATCAATCTTTAATACTGTGTAAATCTTTCCTGATTTTGTAAGAATATCACTTACACAGTCTGTTGTAACTGCATCCAAACCACAACCAAAAGAGTTTAACTGAATCAAATCAAGATCATCTCTTGTTTTAACAAAGTTTGCGGCTTTGTAAAGACGTGAGTGATACATCCACTGGTCAGAAACAATTAAAGGTCTTTCAACATCAGCAAGATGTGAAATTGAATCTTCTGTAAGAACAGCAAGACCATATGAGTTAATCATTTCAGGAATTCCGTGGTTGATTTCAGGATCAACGTGGTATGGACGACCGGCAAGAACAATACCTCTACGTCCTGTTTCTTCCATATATTTAAGAGTTTCTTCACCCTTTTTCATCATGTCATTACGTGAAGCAATAAGTTCATCCCATGCTTTGTGAGAAGCACTCTTAATTTCATCTTCTTTAATGCCAAGAGCTGTAAATTCTTCAACAAGTCGTTTTGTAAGAATTTCTTCATTTGTAAATGCCATAAAAGGATTCATAAAATTAATTGAAGAATCTTCTAAAGCTTCAACGTTGTTCTTAATATTTTCAGCATAAGATGTAACAATAGGACAGTTGTAATGGTTGTTAGCATCAGGTGTTTCATTTCTCTCATATGGAATACATGGATAGAAAATAAATTTTGCACCGTTTTGTAATAACCACTCAATATGTCCATGAGAAATCTTAGCAGGATAACATTCAGATTCACTTGGAATTGATTCAATACCCATTTCGTAAATCTTATGTGATGATTTAGGAGAAAGCATTACACTATATCCTAATTCCTTAAAGAATGTTGCCCAAAATGGGAAGTTTTCGTACATATTTAGAACTCTTGGAATACCAACAACACCTCGTGGAGCGTTTTCAGGAGCCAAAGGTTCATAATCAAACATTCTATGATATTTATATTCAAAAAGGTTTGGAATGTGGTCTTTGTTCTTAACACCACCAATACCTTTCTCACATCTGTTACCACTAATAAATCTACGTCCGTCAGAGAATTTATTAATTGTAAGAAGACATGCGTTAGTACATCCCTTACATCTTGTCATTGAAGTAGTGTAATCAAAAGATTCTAACTGTTCCAATGAAAGGGTAGTAGTTTCCTGTCCTTTATATCTTTCTTTTGCAATAAGAGCAGCACCGAAAGCACCCATAATACCTGCAATATCCGGGCGAATAGCTTGGCAACCTGCAATTTTTTCAAAACTTCTAAGAACTGCATCGTTGTAGAATGTACCACCCTGAACAACAACCTTACGTCCTAAATCCTTTGCGTCAGAAATTTTAATAACTTTGTATAAAGCATTTTTTATAACTGAATAAGCAAGACCTGAAGAAATATCTGCAACAGTAGCGCCTTCTTTCTGTGCCTGCTTAACATTAGAGTTCATAAATACAGTACATCTTGTACCAAGGTCAGTAGGGTTACTTGCAAATAAAGCTTCCTTAGCAAAATCCTGAACAGAGTAATTTAATGATTTGGCAAAAGTTTCAATGAAAGAACCACAACCTGAAGAGCAGGCTTCATTAAGCTGAACGCTGTCTACAGAATTGTTTTTGATTTTAATACATTTCATATCCTGTCCGCCAATATCAAGAATACAATCAACCTGTGGCTCAAAGAAAGCTGCTGCATGATAGTGGGCTACCGTTTCAACTTCACCTTCATCAAGCAATAAGGCATTCTTAATAAGAGCTTCACCATAACCTGTTGAACATGAACGTACAATGTGTGCGTCAGAAGGAAGTTTCTTATAAATATCCTTAACGGCATCAATAATAGTCTGTAAAGGATTACCGTTGTTACCACTATAGTATGAGTAAAGAAGAGTTCCATCCTCGGCAACCAAAGCAGCTTTAGTTGTAGTAGAACCTGAATCAATACCTAAATAGCAATTGCCTTTGTATGTAGCAAGATCTCCCTTTTTAACACAGTCCTTATTGTGTCTTTCAGTAAATTCCTTATATTCTCTTTCGTTATTAAATAAAGGATCAAGACGTTTAATTTCCATAGACATCTTTATACCTTTAGATAATTGCTCATATAAATCAGAAATGTTAACTCTTACATTTTCAGAATGGTTAAGAGCGGAACCGATTGCAGCAAACAAATGAGAATGTTCAGGTGCAACAATATGCTCGTCATCTAATTTTAAAGTTCGGATAAATGCATTCTTTAATTCAGGTAAAAAGTGAAGTGGTCCACCAAGGAAAGCAACTGTTCCACGGATAGGTTTACCACAGGCAAGACCTGAAATAGTCTGGTTAACAACAGCCTGAAAAATAGAAGCGGCTAAATCTTCTTTAGTAGCACCTTCGTTAATTAAAGGCTGAATATCTGTTTTTGCAAAAACACCACAACGGGCAGCAATAGGATAAATAGCCTGATAATTCTTGGCATATTCATTTAAACCGCTGGCATCTGTCTGTAAAAGAGAAGCCATCTGATCTATGAAAGAACCTGTACCACCGGCACAAATACCATTCATACGCTGTTCAATACCGTTAGTGAAATAAATAATCTTTGCATCTTCACCACCAAGTTCGATGGCAACGTCAGTCTGAGGTGCATAATCTTCAAGGGCTGAAGCTACGGCAACAACTTCCTGAACGAAAGGTACTTTCAAGTGATTTGAAAGGGCAAGTCCACCTGAACCTGTAATCATTGGTGATAATTCTATATTTCCTAATTTGTCTTTAGCTTCTTTAAGAAGAGAAGCCAAAGTTTCCTGAATGTTTGCATAATGTCTTTTGTAATCAGAAAAAACAACATCATTATTCTTGTCAAGGATTGCAATTTTTACTGTGGTAGAACCGATGTCAATACCAAGACTGTAATATTCTAATTCATTCATTTTTTTCCTCCTAATGCCTTAATAAGCCATTAAAGCACTTATAATTGAAATCTAATCATTAAAATCAGTAAAGTTATTACAATGATTTTAATTAAAAATTTTAGTTCAATAACGTATCTTTTTCATATTTAATAAAAGTGTTTACGCGAATTTCTATATTATAATATAATTAATAAGAAAAAACAACCCAACAAAAATAGACAAAATGTTAAAAGCCTATGTCTAAAAATGAATAAAATGTAATATTATTTAGACATTAAAACAAATAAAAAGAAATGTATGGAAAATATGTTGAAAATCCCATTAAAAACATTGAAAGTAGTTTGACAAACAGTGGTTTGGAAATTATACTGTAAATTGGTTTATTATTTGAAGAGAGGTTGCAGATTACATATTTTTTGCAATATCTTTTTGGTGAAAGGCAGAGGAGAATTTATGATTTCTAATTTTGAAAGAAAATACGGCAAGTATGCTATAAAGAATATTACCTTATATTTAATAGCAGGATATGTTATTGGATATATGCTTAGTTTAATAAATCCTACATTGTATGGTCTTTTAACATTTAATCCGTATATGATTTTGCACGGACAGATATGGCGTATAGTAACATGGGTTTTAACAATGCCGGAGGAATTAAGTATCTTCACAATAATTATGCTGATTCTTTATTATCAGTTGGGACAGACTTTGGAAAGAACATGGGGAACGTACAGATATAATGTTTATCTTATATCAGGTCTCATATTTACAGTTGTAGGTGCAATTGTTTTATACGTAGTTTTGACATTTGTTTATAAAGATACATTTTCAAGTCAAACATTAGGAAGCTACATTGGTGCTTATGTAAGTACTTATTACATTAATATGTCCATATTCTTAGCTTTTGCGGCAACTTATCCGGAAGAGCAACTTATGTTGTACTTCATTATACCTATTAAGATTAAGTGGTTTGGAGTATTGTATGGAGCATATATCTTAATTGACATTTACAACGCTTTTAGTTATGCAAGACAGATTGGGACATATGTGCTTGCAATTATTACAACGGTACTTATTGTTATGTCGTTGCTTAACTTTATATTATATTTTATTTCTCTTAAAAAGAATGGAGGAGCCTTTAGTGTGGCCCAGGCAAAGCGTAAGAGACAGTACAGGCAGCAGGTTAACAGAGCAAGACAGAATCAGACTTACCAGAATGGCGCAAGACATAAGTGTGCAGTCTGTGGCAGAACGGAATTAGATGATCCTAATTTAACATTTAGATATTGTTCTAAATGCTCAGGAAACAAAGAATATTGCCAGGATCATTTGTTTACACATAAGCATATGTAATTGATTTTTGTAATCATTATAATATACACAATAATAGGAGGACTGAAAAAACATGGAAAAGAAACCATTTGTAACACTTGAACAGTTAAAGGAGATTGAAAAGACATACCCAACACCTTTTCATATTTATGATGAAAAAGGATTTATGGAGAATGCAAGAAAAGTAAACGAAGCGTTTTCATGGAATAAGGGTTTTAGAGAATATTTTGCAGTAAAGGCTGAACCAAATCCATTTATTATTAAAAAGCTTAAAGAAGCAGGATGTGGTGTTGACTGTTCATCATATACAGAATTAATGATAGCTGATAAGCTTGGATTTAGAAATGATGAAATTATGTTTTCATCAAACGAAACACCTGCAGGAGAATTTAAATATTGTGATGATTTAGGGGGAATTATCAACCTTGATGACATTACAATGATTGATTATATGGAAGCAGAATGTGGAATTCCTGAAACAGTAAGCTGTAGATATAATCCAGGTGGAGTTTTTGAAGTATGTAACGGTATTATGGATAACCCTGGAGATGCTAAGTATGGCATGACCCCTGAACAGATAGTTGAAGCATTTAAGATTCTAAAGGCTAAGGGAGTTAAGAACTTTGGCATTCATGCATTCCTTGCCAGCAACACAGTAACTAATGAATATTACCCAATGCTTGCAAGAACAATTTTTGAACTTGCAGTTAAACTTGAAAAAGAAACAGGAGCAGACATTAAGTTTATTAACCTTTCAGGTGGTGTTGGTATCCCTTACAGACCTGATCAGGAACCAAATGACATTATGGCAATTGGTGAAGGTGTAAGAAAGGTATACGAAGAAATTCTTAAACCTGAAGGAATGGATGATATTGCTATTTACACAGAAATGGGACGTTTTATGATGGGACCTTACGGTGCATTGGTTACTAAGGCAGTACATGAGAAACATATTTATAAAGAATATATTGGTGTTGATGCCTGTGCAGTAAACTTAATGAGACCTGCAATGTATGGTGCATATCACCATATTACAGTAATGGGTAAGGAAGACCAGCCAAAAGACCATGTATATGACGTGGTTGGTAGTCTTTGCGAAAATAATGACAAATTTGCAGTTGACAGAGAACTTCCAAAGATTGACATGGGAGATTTCATTTATATTCATGACACGGGAGCACATGGCTTCTCAATGGGATATAACTACAACGGAAGACTTCGTTCAGCAGAATTATTATTAAAGGAAGATGGAAGTGTAGAAATGATTCGTAGAGCAGAAACACCTGCAGATTATTTTGCTACATTCGATTTTTCAGACATAATGAAGTAAGGAGCAATCCGTGTAATACAAAAAGTAACAAAAAATAAGGAAAAAAAAGTGAAAAAGATAGTAGGCGAATTATTAAAGAACAAACACGTAGATGAAAACTTAAAAGCATATTGTGGACCATTTATGGAAATAAATAACAAATATGCAAATATCCGTTTGGCAATGAATTATTACACATATTACACAATGACTTTAGAAGATGAAAGTCTTTTAAGTACAGAGAATATGTCTGGTCTTGCTACAATTAATTTAATTATTGAAGAATTAATGAATGGGGAAAGTGAGAAGATTTCTGAAAACATTGAAAAGTTAGAAAAACTTAGAGATGGAATTATTGAGAAGGTTCAGGACCTTACCTGTTATGTTGACAAGTTTAACATCTATGAACATGCATTAAACAGAGTTGAATACAGATTCAGAGATGACGATTATCCGTCAGGATATAGTGATGAGAACATTACAAGAAGATTAATGCAGTTTATTCTTGAAGATGAAGATAATATGGCAATTAACAGAAAAATAAGTCAGGTAATAGGACAGCTTCCTGTTAGACTTACAAAAAATAAGTTTTTCGAAATGTTATCTAACGGCCTTAGCATTTATAAGGGTGGAACTAAGGAAAGTCTTAAGAATTTCTTATATATGTTAAAAACAACGGCAATGCTTGAAAATACAGAAACAATGACTGTTAATTACCCTTACTTAGACGATTTCTTTAAAGAATTTAAAGAGGTTAAGTTTAAGAAAATAACAAAAGAGCAGTATGATGAAATGATGGCTAATATTGCTAAAGTTTCAGAATATATGGAAGACTTAATGAACTCAAATATGATGATTCAGGAAATCTTAAATGATTTGCTTATTGTCTTATATACTTATGAAAATCAGTTAGATGACAATATTGTTAAGGGGTGTACAGAGATAATAAAAGATACAAACCTTTTGTTCTTAGGCAAGTTTAGTCCTAAATCATTAGAAGAAATAGAGGATATGTTTGTAATGCTTGAGGGGACTCAGGAAGAATTATATCCTAAGTTATCTTCCTATGATATAACAGACCAGATTATGGAAAGTTATAGTGAAAACATTGAAAAACTTGGTTTAAAGGATGTATATGATGTGGTATACAAACTTCCAAGGCTTAATTCAGACAGTATGTTTATGGAACTTACAGTTGATGAGGACAATACTACAGCCGACGAAGAATATGTAAAGGCTAAGGAAGAAGAGCTTTACAAGGAATATACTGAGTTGTTTGCGGACAACGAGAAATTGATTAACAGAGCCGTAATGTCAGCTTCAATTGCAGAACTTCCTGTATTTTTCAATAATATTAGTGAATTACAGGATTATATTTATAATACATTGTCAGTATGTAATGATAAGGCTGAAAAACTAGCTTGTATTGAAATTTTAAATGGAATAATGGAAGAATAATCAGTTGTAATATATTTGCAGATTGATTATTGGAGATAAGTATGAGATGGTATGATGATTTGTATGTTGGATATAATCTGTTAGACAAAAAGAGACAGGTTATGTGGAAAATTAAAAGGGGTAAACAACAGTTTAATAAATATGTTATTACATTGCCTTTTAATGATTATGATGTACTTGACATCTATCCATCTAATGTACTTACTCAGAAATGGTATAAGGATTCAGATATTGTAATTGTTGGAATTGCCGAAGGTAGGGAAGAGGCAATGGATATGGTACAATTAATAATAATGGATTGTCTAAATTCCACGGGAGGATGCAAAGTGAAAGACTATATATTGAATCTTATGAATGAAGAAAGAAGCAAGAGAGAAGAGTAGCCTATGGTACATATATTATTACTTATTTTAAAAATAATTGGTATTATTGTATTATCTATTCTGGGGCTTGCTTTACTTATTTTGTTTTTTCCTATAACATATGTAGGAAAAGCAAATGGAAATATTGAAGAGAAAAAAATAACCGGTAATATAAGAGCCGGATGGCTTTTTCATCTGCTACATTGCAGATTATGGATTGAGAACACAGAGATACATTATAATATCCGACTATTAGGAATAAAAATAAAATCTTCTGAAACAAAAGAAAAAAAGAAAAAAGAAAAAAGAAAAAATCAGTCTGAGGAGCAATCACCGAAGAATGAAGAAGAAAAGTCACAGGATGAATTGAAAGAGGATAGTGTTAAAGAAACTGACATTAAACAAATTGGAACTTCCGAAAATGAAAAAGAGCAGGAAAATCAAAATTCCAATTTGGAAGAGACTGATGTAAAAAATCAAAATAATGAGAATATAAAAAGTGAAGATTCAAAGAAAACTACAGAAACAAATAATAGAAAAAAAGAAAAGAAATCTTTTATAACAAGAATGCAGATTTTCTTTAAAAAATTAAAACAAAGAATAAAGAAAATTGTAGAAAATATAAAAGATAAAATTCATAATATAAAAGAAAATGCAAAAAATAAAAAGAACAGTATAGATGAAATAATAAATCAGATTAAAACCGTTAAGCAATTTATAACTTCAAAGACAACAAAAGAGGCTTATGCCTATGGCAAAAAAATGGTTCTAAAACTTCTAAAGCATTTAGCTCCTAACAGGATAAAAGGCAATCTATATATGGGATTTGAAGAAAGTTATTTAACGGGAGAGGCATTAGGCGCTCTTGGAATGATATATGGAATATTTAATATTAATCCTAAAAGGTTTAAGGTTTATCCTGATTTTGAAAATAAAGTGTTTAAAGGTGACATTATTTTTAAGGGACATATTTACTTAGGCGTGGTTATAATATATTGTTTGAAATTTTATTTTAATGAAAATATAAAGAGAATTATAAAGAAATTTATTTAGGGAGGCATTATTATGGCAGATAACAAAAAACCTACAGATGATTTATTAAAGGCAATGGAAAAATTTATTACAACAAAGTCTGTTGTTGGAGAACCGGTTGTGGTAGGAGATACAATAATCCTTCCTATGGCTGATGTTTCTTTTGGAATGGGAATAGGTACTTTTTCAAAAGGAGAAACAGGATCAGGCGGAGTTGGGGGAAAGATAGTACCAAGCGCTGTTTTGGTTATTAAGGATGGTTCATCTAAGCTTATCAGCATTAAAGATCAGGATGGATTATCAAGGATTATTGATATGGTACCTGATGTGGTAAACAAGTTCACTTCAAAGAATGATGTAAAAGATGATTTTAGTGACTTTGAGGAAATGGATGAAGATATTAACGACTAAAAACTAATTATATGCATATGCTAATATTATAAAAAATAAATTAGGAAGAGTTATGCATAAACTATGTGGATTTGCGTTATTTTGGCTTGCAGTTGGAATGACGCTTTCATTATTAATAGAGAGTACATTTTTTGTGGTGTGCATAATAGTAATATGTCTTTTGGTAGGATTTAATCTGTTTTGCTGCAAACCATAAAAACAAAAGAAGAGGAGACAGAGATTAATGAACATTGCAGATTTATTTAAAAAAGAACACACAGTATTTTCCTTTGAGGTTTTTCCACCAAAAAAGGAAAGTGGTATAGAAACAATATATTCAACATTAAATGAGTTAAAAAACTTAAACCCTGATTTTATCAGTGTAACTTATGGAGCAGGTGGAAAAGGCGTTGCAAATGCGACAACAATTGACTTATGCTCATACATTAAAAATGAATTAGGAACTGAAACAATAGCCCATCTTTCATGTTTATATAATACTAAAGAAAGCATTGATAGAATTTTAGATGAATTAGATGAAAAAGGTGTAAAGAATATATTAGCTTTAAGAGGCGATGTAAATCCTGATTTTGCTATTGAAAAAGATTTCAAATATGCATCAGACTTAACAGAGTATATTATGTCAAAAAACAGAGGTTTTAATATTTCAGGCGCATGCTATCCTGAAGTTCATCAGGAAGCAGCGAATATGATTGAAGATATTCAGAATTTAAAGAAGAAAGTTGATTCAGGGGCAGACCATTTGATTTCACAGTTATTTTTTGATGATCAGGTATTCTTTGATTTTCAGGAGAAAGCAAGAATAGCAGGAATTAATGTTCCTATTGAAGCAGGAATTATGCCTGTAACAAACAAAAAGCAGATTGAGAGAATGGTTTCAATGTGTGGCGCAAGTATTCCGGCAAAACTTTCAAAAGTTCTTCAGAGATTTGGAGATAATCATGAAGCCATGCGTGATGCAGGTATTTCATATGCAATTGACCAGATTATTGAATTGGCAGCTCATGGAGTTGACGGAGTTCATATTTATACAATGAATGATCCATATGTTGCAAGAAGAATTTCTGAAGGTGTAAAAAATATATTAAAGAGCGGAAAATAAAATGTCAGAGCAGAGAAATATTATTATAGACAATATAGATTTTAGTGAAGCTTTAAGATATTTAGGCTATGGAAACAGCACTCCTGATGAGAAAACGAAAGAGATTTTGTATAATTGTGCAGACCAGCTTAAGTCAGTAATGGAAGGCAAATATACATATAAAGTTTTTGATTTGGTAGATGGACAGGTTCCGGGGATTAATTTTACATTGGAAGGAAAGTCTATTGCCAACCATTTGAAAAATTGTGAAAAGGTAATATTTATGTGTGCTACTCTTTCAGCAGGAGTTGACGGACTTATAAGAAAGATGCAGATTAGGGGAATGGCTGATGCCATGTTTACTGACAGTCTTGCATCTGCTGTAATAGAACAGGTATGCAACAAAGCGGAAGATGAAATTCTTGAAGATTTTAAGGAATATGAACATACATGGAGATTTGGCTTGGGATATGGAGATTTTCCTTTGACAGGTCAGAAACAGTTTCTTGATATATTAGATGCAGGAAGAAGAATAGGCGTATGCGTAAACAGTGGAATGACTCTTGTGCCTACTAAGTCGGTAACATGCATAATAGGACTTGGTCACAATTTAGAAGTATCTAATGTTAAAAGCTGTGACTTATGTAATTTTAGAGAAAAATGTACCTTTAGAAAGGATGGAAAAAACTGTGGCAAATAAAAATATATTTGACAAAGATTTTATATTGTTGGATGGTGCAATGGGAACAATGCTTCAGCAAAAAGGAATGGAGCTTGGAACTGTACCTGAAACATTAAACATAACAAAGCCGGATTGGATTATAGATATACATAAACAATACATAGATGCAGGTTCGGATGTTGTTTACGCCAATACTTTTGGTGCAAATCGATACAAAATGGCTAATACGGGATATTCAGTTGATGAATTAATTGGTGCAGCCATTAATAATGCAAAAGAAGCAGCCAAAGGAACAGAAACACTTGTTGCTTTAGATATGGGACCTATAGGTCAATTACTAGAGCCTACAGGAAGTCTTTCTTTTGAGGAAGCGTATGATATTTTTAAAGAAGAAGTTATTGCAGGAAGAAATGCAGGAGCTGATATTATAGTTATTGAAACTATGACAGACTTAATGGAAACTAAGGCAGCAATTCTTGCCGCAAAAGAGAATTCAGACCTTCAGGTTATGTGTACAATGACATTTGAAGACAACAAAAGAACATTTACAGGCTGTTCAGTTTCAGCAATGTGTCTTACAGTACAGGGGCTTGGAGTAGATGCACTTGGTGTAAACTGTTCACTTGGACCTAAAGAATTAATACCAATTGTAGAAGAAATTTCTAAGTGGACAACTGTTCCAATTGTAGTAAAGGCTAATGCAGGTTTGCCTGATCCTGTTACAAATACATATAATGTTTTACCTGATGAATTTGCAGATACATGTAAGGAAATGGTAAAATACGGAGCAAAAGTTCTTGGTGGATGTTGTGGTACAACACCGGCTTATGTAGCCAAACTAAAAGAAATGGTTGCAACAGTAAACGCAAGTGTTGTGAAAAAGAAACCAAGACAGCTTGCAGTATGTACACCTTTAAAGACTGTAGTTGTTGACCAGCCAAGAATTGTAGGTGAAAGAATTAACCCTACAGGAAAGAAAAGATTTAAACAGGCGTTAAGAGACAATGATATGAATTATATTTTGTCTCAGGCAATTGAACAGATAGACGCGGGGGCAGACATTTTGGACGTAAATGTAGGTTCACCTGACATTGATGAAAAAGAAATGATGGTAAAGGTTATTAAGGCTTTGCAGGCAATAGTAGATGTACCTTTACAGATTGACTCAACTAAACCGGAAGTTCTTGAAGCGGCTCTAAGGGTTTATAATGGTAAGCCTATTGTTAACTCAGTTAACGGAGAAGAAGAAGTTCTTGATACAATCCTTCCTATTGTTGCAAAATATGGTGGGGCAGTCATTGGACTTGCTCTTGATGAAAATGGTATTCCGCCAACAGCAGAAGGACGAGTTGAAATAGCAAAACGTATTAGAGATAAGGCAATGTCTTATGGAATCCCAAAAGAGGACATTATTATTGACTGCCTTACACTTACAGTTTCAGCAGAACAAAAAGCTGCTGCAGAAACACTTAAAGCTATGAACATTGTAAAAAATGAATTAGGTTTAAGAACAGTACTTGGTGTTTCAAATATTTCTTTTGGTTTGCCTAACAGAGAAATAATTAATAAAACATTCTTAACAATAGCTATGGCTAATGGACTTGATCTTCCGATTATCAATCCAAATGTACCGTCAATGGTATGGGCAGTTAAGGCATATAAAGTATTGGCTGCAATTGATGAAAATTCAATGGACTTTATTGATTATTCAAGCAAAGTTCAGCCTGAAGTTACAACAACTAAGACAGAAGTCGTAAAATCAAATGATTCCACAGTAAGCCTTGGTTCAGAACTGGCAGACAAAATTCTTAAGGCGATGGAAACAGGAATGAAAGATGATGGAAGAAGGTACACATCTCAATTGCTTAAAGAAAAAGAAGCTATGGAGATTATAAATCAGATTTTAATTCCGGCATTGGATGTTGTTGGAGATAAGTTTGAAAAAGGTACAATATTCCTTCCACAGTTGATTTTGGCGGCGGATGTTGCAAAAGAATGTTTTGATGAAATAAAGAATTATCTTGCAGATAGTGGAGATTCTTCTGAATCAAAGGGGAAGATTATTGTTGCTACAGTTAAAGGTGACATACATGACATTGGAAAGAATATTGTAAAAGTTATTCTTGAAAACTACGGATATAACGTTATTGACTTAGGTAGAGACGTGGATTGCATGGAAGTAGTTAATGCGGCAATTGAAAATGATGTTCATTTAGTTGGACTTTCTGCACTTATGACAACAACACTAGGTTCAATGGAAGAAACAATTAAGCTTTTAAGAGAACACAATGTTGATTGCAAGATTATGGTAGGTGGTGCAGTTCTTACTGAAGATTATGCTATGAAGATTGGTGCAGATTATTATGCTAAGGATGCAAAAATGAGTGCAGACATAGCAAAGAAAGTTTTGGGATAAAACTTTATCAAAAGTTGGGTGCTTTGTCATCTGAAAGTTAAAATGAATGGGTTAAAAGGGTTAGATTTGAATATGTTCCTAAGCTAAAATATAAAAAGCAGAGGAAAGAAAAATCATGAAAAACAGGGAAAGTGAAAGTTATTTTTAGAGAATTAATTTAATTACAAGGCTAATGCTGACTACATTTGTAGTCGGTGTTAGCCTTATGCTTTTTTATGGACAAAATATTAAAGCAGCAGACATTAACAACATTGGAAATTCATTACAGATGTAACGGTGCTTTTGGCTTATACAGGTCGTGGAGGAGATGAATATAGCAAGCCGTTTATTGAAAAGGAACCTGAAACAGGATGTATGGACCTTACGGTGTGGTATCCGGAACAGGATGGAAATAACATAAGTAAATATTCACCAACAATAAGGCTTGGAGTTGACAGCTATACAGGTTCTTACTTTGGTAACGAATATGCAAACGTTAAGAACGTTACACTTCTTAATTCATATATAGGAATTCTCTTCCATTACGGAAACGGTGGTGCATCACCTGTAATTAACGGAGTATACGGAACACCTCTCTACAAGGGAATAGATATGGACAGACTTGCGGATGTTGGAAGAATTGAAAATATAAATTTTTCACCTGATTACTGGTCAGGATCAGGGGTTAGCAATGCACCTATTAAGGGAAGCACATTTGAGAATTACATTTATAACAATGCAACAGGAATCCTCATGAAGAGAAATGACTGGTCATACACATGTTACGTAAACATAAGTGGCTACAACACAGGTGATGTTGTTCAGTTTTCAAAAACAAAAATTTCCGCAACAAAACATCAACAACTAAGATTTTAATGTACAACAACACAATTAATCACGGATTAGTAAAAGTTGACGGTGGAACGTTCGTAAGTGTAGGTTCAGAATTTAATAACAAAACACCTCAGATAGCTGTGGGAAGCCTTGGCAGAATAAGCTTAAGTGGAAATACTTTTAAGAACGCAAAAACAATAATTAACAATTCAATATACAGGTCAGATGATTTTAATGCAAGTGTTGACGTTACACCGGTATCTGAATTTCCGGATGACAAGGTGGCATTTCAAAGTCACATGCCTTCAAATTTTACATTATATGATGTGACAAGGGCACCTTACAATGCAGAAAACAGTAAGAATCACGGTGGAGGAAGTGACTGTACAAAAGCTATTCAGAAAGCCTTAAATGATGCTTCATCAAATGGAGGTGGAATAATTTTTCTTCCTTCAGGACATTACAGAATGGATGGAACAATAGTTATTCCATCAAACGTGGAGCTTAGAGGGGCTACTGATTTAAGTACTGTTCCACACGGCTCAGGAGCAATTCTTGAATCTTATGCCAATAAGGGAAAAAATGATGGAACACCTTTCATCAGAATTTCGGCAAACAGTGGCATTCGTGGAGTGATAGTAAACTACCCGGAACAGAAGTATTCTCTTACAAATTGGGAGTATTATCCTACGGATTACCCATATACAATTCAGGGAATGGGAGAAAACATATATGTTATAAATGTTGGAATGAGAGCGGCAACAGGCGGACTTGACCTTTCAAAATACAGATGCGACAACCACTATGTAGATTTTCTTGCAGGACATGTTGGAAAGGAATGTGTAAAGGTCGGAGCAAACAGCAAAAATGGAATAATTAATAATTTAATGTTTAACACAATAGTTTATGGATGTGGAACGGAATCAAAGTTTGGGGGATTTCCAAACTCTCCAAGTGGAGACAATGGACCGGTTTATACACAGCAGTTGAGGGATTTAGAATTCTTAATTCTTGGAGACTGCGAAAATGAAACATTATATAACTGCTTCCCATATGGAGCTTATATTGAAACAAAAATAATCAGTCAGGGCAACGGAGGACCACAGAATCTCATAAGCCTTGGTATTGGAATAGACGGTTCAAGAAAATCAATTTATTTTGGAAGAGGACTTACAGGAAAAATGGATTTTATTAACAATCAGATAGTTTCACTTAATAATGACCAGCCAATAACAAGATATATTGAGGCAGAGTCAAATTCAAGCTTTAATGCGAATATGTTTAACATGGATCTTTGGGGTTATCTTGAAAAGGCCGTTTTAATGGGGGATAATTGTGGAAAACTTAACATTTACAATGAAACAATGTACGGGATGCTTTTCAAGTGCAATGGAAATAGATGGAAACAGTCAGGTAGCTGGTTCAATTAACAGAAGTAATTGGAGCGCAACGGCAAGTGTCCATAATGAGAATGCAGGACTTTCCCTTGACGGAAATCTTGGCACGCAGTGGACAATCATGGGACAGCAGGAACCGGGACAGTGGTATCAGGTGGATCTGAAGGAGAATCAGAATTTTGATCTTATTGTGACAAATCTTGGAAAGACAGGAGATGTTCCAAGGGGATATGTCGTAAAAATATCAAATAATGGAAATAACTGGCGGGAAGTTGCATCGGGAGAAAACAACAACATATATTATGTAGGAAATCAGAATGCAAGATATGTGAGAATAGAACAGACAGGAACAGAATCACACTGGTGGGCAATATATGAATTTTATGTATTAAAGAGCAGTTCATATGATGTTGGTGCAGGAGAAGTAATAAAACCAGATACAACAACACCTGAGTCGACGACGAAAGTTCCGGATACAACACCAAAAATCATAACAACGAAAGTTCCAGATACAACAACACCACAGTTGAATATAGTAAAAAATGACGGTCAAAAAATAACTGTTAAACGTGGGAAAATTAAAAAGGCAAAACGAATTAGTGGCAAAAAAGCAAAGATTAAAATTAAAAAGATAGAAGGTGTAAAAAACTATCAGGTAAAATATTCTACAAATAAATCTTTTAAGAAAAAATATACTAAAACAATTAATGTTAGAAAGCTTAATGTTGTTATTAAAAAATTAAAGGCAAATAAAAAGTACTACATTAAAGTGAGAGGATATATTGAAAAAGATGAAGTAAAGATTTATGGAAAATGGAGTAAGAAAAAACGACTAAAAACAAACAATGTTTTTTAAAAATAAAAATATTTTTATAAAATTATCTTAAAACGTTGAAAAATCCTTTATATAAACATAAAACTCAAATTGAAAAACTTAAAAATAATGAAAATCTGTCAAAAAAATTAAAAAGTAAAATTGAATAAATTGAAATGTTTTTTTTATCGAAAATCCACAAATTTAAGAAAGTTAATCTGAATTTGTGGATTTATGTATTTTGGTGTGCTATGTTTCAAATAGAAAACGTTTCAATCACGAAAGATGGTACCGGAAATAAGGAAAGAAGGAGAGTTTATATGAGAAGAAAATTTAAGAGATTTTTGGCATTAACACTTAGTGCGGCTTTGTGTGTTACGGGAATTAATTATACTAAAGTAAATACTCAGGCTGCCGACAGAAGTGCACCGTGGCTTTTGTCAGATGGAAGACCTGCATATGCATCTTCAACCAATGGAGGAAATCTTCCAACCTATGCAACGGATGAAAAAATTGGAACTCAGTGGGAAGCTGTAGCCAATAAAGCTGACCAGTGGTTAGACATTGACCTTGGTGGAAAGGCAGATGTAAGTAAGGTTGTTATTAATTGGCAAAATAGTGCAAGCTATGGTGTTGCATACCAGATACTTGTTTCAGATGATGAGATTAACTGGACTAAAATTTATGAGACAACAAAAGGAAATGGCGGTTCTGAAAAACAGGTATTAAAAGATGACGGAACTGTTGATTACACATATTATCAGGATACCTTAAGTTCTGATTCAACAGATGACTACAAGTTAACAGAAAAAAACGGAAGATATGTAAGAGTTTTAATTAATTATAGTAAGTCTCAGTCAGAATCAGCTGATAAGAAATCAGGTTGGGGCGCTGCAATTAGAGAACTTGAAGTATATGGTATAGGTGACAATAAATGTAATGAGCCTAAGTCAGATGCACCTAATATTGCATTGGGAAAGAAAGTAGAGGCAACATCTTATTCTAAACCATGGTGGGCATCTACACCATTGGCAGGATCTAATGCAGTGGATGGAAATTACGATACATACTGGTTGTCAGAAGGTGAAGACAATGTACAAAGCAAATGTAATCAGAGTCTTACGGTTGATTTAGGAAAGAAGTATACTTTAGGAAGAGTATTTTTACAATGGCAGGTTGAATATGGTAACATATGGGATTTGCAGGTTTCAGAAGATGGAACTAATTTTAAAACAGTTTACAGACAGCTTCAGGGAAATGGTGAGGATGAAGATATAAAATTCTATGCTGAAAATGTAAGATATGTTAGAATGCAGGGGATTTTAATGGGAAGAGGTTCAGGATATTCAATTCGAGAATTACAGGTTTTTGAATATCAGCAAGGCGATGAAAAGGTTAATAATACTATACCTGAAATACCAAAAAAGAAAGTAGTAACTTTAGGAAAAGGAAGTTATGTAATTGATGATGCTAACCTTTTACAGCCAAGAGAACCTAAATATGTTTCTTCAAAAATAAGTACGCCAATACCATCAAATGACTGGTGGACATCAATTGTTTACACACAGTACAGTGATGCAATGCCAGCACTTCCAATGTCATACAAATATTCCTCAACAGGATTATCAATGTATTATGCAGATGGATTGTATAATAGAGCAGATAATGGTGGAATGGGTGTAGACAGCAAGTATTATGATTTGACACTTAATTCATCAGACATTACAGGAAAGTCAAGTGCTAAATTAGATGGTTATGGTGATTGGTCAGTTAACGTTAAATATAGTGATGATGACACAGAAAAAATGGAGAGTACTTTAATTAAAGGCTCACCTTTTGCATATACAACATTTGCCAATAGAGATTCTGTAGAACTAAATGTAAATAATCTTGTAAAGTTTTTAGATAAAAACGGAAGTGAAATTATTACAGAAAATGGTAAGGAAGTTACAATTGACCATTTTCTTGTTGAAACAGAAAACGAAAGTGAAGCGCCTGGAGATGGCAATAAGAAACAGTATCATTATTATGGTATTTATTTACCTGAAAATTCCAAGGCAACAAAAGTTGGCAGTAAATTAAAAATTAAACTTGGCAATAATGACAATTATGTAGTTATTGGTGCTTTAGCAGTAGAAGAACCAATAAAACTTTTGGCATCACAAAGTGAAGTGGATAGCATTTCAAAACCTTCATTATTAAGAGATGGAGATGCAGTAAAGCAGTTAGAATATATGTACAAATATGCATATTCATACGTAACAGATACAGTTGTGGATTACAGTTACGATGACGCAAAGAGCATATGTACAACAACATACAAAGTATCTGTTTCACAGAAGAGAACAGGAAGTGGTATTTCTAACAGTACATTATTATGTATGATGCCTCATCAGTGGAAATATTCAGATGCAACATATGAAACGACAAATGGTGAAGCACTTATTTATACTTCAAGTAGAGGTGATTTGAGAATCCATGAAGGAAATGAATTTTCTTATAGTCAGAAGTTTAACGGAATTATTCCGCAGTATACGACTCCTAGCGAATCAAACAGCTATGAAAAGGAGTGGATGTATGCGTATTTGAAACAGTTTACAGATAGTGCTCTTAAATCATATTGGGTTGCAGATCCTTATTGGGAGGGTAAAAAATCGCATCCTATAGCAATGGGGATTCTTATAGCAGACCAACTTGGAGAATATGAAACAAGAGATAAACTTATTGACGTATTAAAAAAAATTATGGCAAACTGGCTTACATACGATGGAGATGAAGACTATCCATATTATATGTATTATCATACAAGTTGGGGAGCTGTAAGTGGTGATGGCGGCGACCATGGAATGGCAATTAACTTATCGGACCATCATTTCCTTTGGGCATATTTTATATTCCCGGCAGCAGTATTGGCCTCATATGATTCAACTTTCGTTGACGATTATGGCAAAATGATTGAATTACTAATTAGAGATTGTATGAATCCTGACAAAAATGACGATATGCTTCCATTTATGAGAAACTTTGATGTTTATGAAGGACATTCATGGGCAGGAGGCTATGGAGACAATAATAGTGGTAACAATCAGGAATCGGCTTCAGAAGCAACATTTGGCTGGGCAGGATTATATCTTTGGGGACTTGTAACAGGAAATAAAAAATATGAAAAAGCGGGAATTTGGGGTTACACTTCAGAAGTTAACGCAATTGAACAGTATTGGTTTAATGTGGACAAGGGAACAGACAGAGACAGCCATAACTGGGCTTCTGATTATGGAACAAATGTATATGGAGACAGTAATGTAAACAATATTCCTTATATTGGAATGATTTGGGGACTTGGATATACTAACGGTACATATTTTTCAGGAAATCCATGCTGTATAATGGGAATCCATCTTCTTCCTGTTTCACCTGCAGTTACTTATATGGGGTACAATAAGGAAACAGCAGGAAAAATATGGAATGATTATGAAAAAGTTCAGGAGGCTTACCAGAATAAACTTCAGGCAAATGGTGAAATTGATCCAGAGGGCTGGTATCATATTTTGTGGCCGTTTATGGCATTGAGTGATGCTGAGGGAGCAGCAAGCTGTTGGGCTAATGAATATAAATCTCATTTAAATGAAAATGGAGATTATGTTGGTGGCGTATTATCAACAGATGAAATGTTTAACTCATATTGGTTTATTCAGAATATGTGTGCAAAAGGAAATATTTGTACAGACGTATGGGCAAGTAACTATACAAGCTATCAGGTATTTGCAAAAACAGAAAGCGGAAAAACAACGTATTCTGCACAGGTATGGAATCCGGGAAATGACACTATAACAGTTAATTTTGTAAACAAAAGCGGTAACCTTGGTAGCGCAAAAATCCCGGCACACTCACTTGTTTCTGTAGATCCAACTAAGAATGAAGATAAGACTAAAGATACAACATATGTACCATATGAAAGCAGGGATAAGGTTTGTACAGTACCAGGTGTAGTTGAGGCAGAAAATTATGATACCAACTTTGGATGTGAACCTACAACAGGCGATTCAGAAGGAGGATATGTTGGATGGATTGATAACGGAGATTCTCTTATTTATACATTAGATGTAAAAGAAGAAGGAGATTATATTGTTGATTACAGAGTACAGTGCACGGATACAAACAAGAACAGTGCAATTAAATTAAAAACAGATAATGATTCTGATTATGTACTTACAACATTGCTGGATAATTCTACAACTGAGTGGAAAAATGTTAAGGCTGCAAATACAGTACATTTAAAACAAGGTCAGTATCAGATGAAATTGTTAATGGTTGATGGTGGATTTAATCTTAATTATATAAAGATATATAAAGCAGGAACTAAACCACCAACAGCAGAATCAGATGATTTAACATTAGCTGATTTATCAGGATATCCTGAAATTGATTTAAGCGGAGCAAAAGTTATAGATGTTTCATCAGAAACAGGTGACAATACAGGTGACAAGATTATTGATGGTAATTTTGACTCAAGATGGGAATCAAAGTCTGAAGATCCACAGTATTTTACTATTGAATTAGGAAGAAACGAAGAAATAGGTGGTATTAAAATCTATTGGGAAGCAGCGGCTGCAAAGAATTACACAATAGAAACATCAATTGATAATGAAAACTGGACTAATGTATTTACAAGAGTAAATGGAAATGGCGGTCAGAAAAACGGTGATGGCAATAAAAGTTCAGGATTAGAGTCGGTATCATTTGATAAGGTTACAACTGCAAAATATGTAAGAATTTATTGCAGTGAACGTTTAACAGGATATGGTGATTCGGTATATGAAATTAAACTATATGGAAGAGGCAAGGACCAGGTAGATGTTCCGGAAACAACAACAACTGTTGTAACTACTAAACCAAACGTAACAACACCTGAAAATGTTACAACAAATAATGAAAAAACAACAACCAAACCAGAGCAGGTAACAACAAAGCCAGAGAAAGTTACGACAAGTAATGAACAGACCACAACAACACCTTTTACAAAACCACAGGTAACATCAGGTAATAATAAGTCTGACAACAAAGAAACAACTGTAAGAGGAACTGTTTCAGCACCGTCAGATGATGTTAACTTTGTAGCAGGTATTGGAAGAACTGTAATAAAGAAAGTCAAACGTACTGGAAATAAAAAGGCAAAAATTAGTCTTAAGAAGATTTCAGGAATAACTAATTATCAGGCAAAATACTCTACAAAGAAATCTTTTAAGAAAAAATACACAAAGACTGTAAATGTTAAAAAGATTAACTTTACAATCAAAAAACTAAAGGCAAATAATAAGTATTATATCAAGGTACGGGCTTACATGGTTAAGGATGGAAACAGATACTATGGTAAGTGGAGCAAGAAGAAAACAATCAAAAAATACAAAAAGAAATAATGATTAACAAAAATATTGTATAATAATTGTTTTTGGACCAAAGATTAAAGACAAAAATGCAGGTGCTTTTTCCAGTATGAAAAATATATAACAATATACTGGAAAAAAGTACTTGCAAAATTTGTCTGTATCTGATAGAATGCTCTTTGTGTCAGGTCGATTGAGAGTTCGACCTAATTTATTAAAGGAGGTGCTATTATGGCTAAATGTAGTATTTGCGGTAAGGGTGCTCACTTTGGAAACGCTGTGAGCCATTCTCATAGACGTTCTAATAAAATGTGGAAATCAAATATTAAATCTGTTAGAGTTAAGACTGAAGGCGGATCAAAGAAGATGTACGTTTGTACTTCTTGCTTAAAATCTGGTAAAGTTGAAAGAGCATAGTTTGTTAGAGCATGTATGCACGAAATAAAAAAAGTTATCATTTATGAATGATAACTTTTTTTAGTATATAAATGTAACTCTTTCCTTTTTCTAAAAAAGATAGTATAATTATTAGAAGTTCGATTTTAGGAGGAACATATATGAAAGGTAAGTTAAACACTGATTTAGGTCAGGTATTGATTAGCCCTGAAGTTGTTGCAAAATACGCATCAGAAACAGCATATGAATGCTTTGGTATTGTTGGTATGGCAATGGTAAGCATGAAAGATGGTCTTGTAAGACTTCTTAAAAGAGATAGCTCAACTAAGGGAATTAATGTAATAATTGATGAAGATAATGAAATCACTATAGATTTTCATATTATTGTATCTTACGGTGTTAATATTGCAACAATAGCAGACAATATTATTTCAAATGTAAAATACAAAGTAGAAGAATTTACGGGTATGTCAGTTAAGAAAGTTAATGTGTACGTTGAAGGCGTAAGAAACATTGATTAGTACCCCAGGAGGATATTATTTTGGAAATGACAACAATTAATGCAGAAACATTACAAAAAATGTTTATTGCAGGTGCTAAGAATTTAGAAGCAAAAAAAGAATGGATAAATGAGTTGAATGTTTTCCCTGTACCAGATGGGGATACAGGAACAAATATGACTTTAACAATTATGTCCGCTGCTAAAGAAGTAGGCGCAATTACAGAACCGACAATGGAAACGATTGCCAAGGCTATCTCAACTGGTTCTTTAAGAGGTGCAAGAGGTAACTCAGGTGTTATTTTATCACAGCTTTTTAGAGGATTTACAAGAGAGATTAAGAAGGTAGATCAGATTGACGTAGATGTTTTGTCAAGAGCTTGTGTAAAAGCAGTAGAAACTGCTTATAAGGCAGTTATGAAGCCTAAGGAAGGAACAATCCTTACAGTTGCTAAAGGAATGGCTGATAAGTCATGCGAGCTTGTAGGCGAAAGTGATGACCTTGTGCATGTAATTGATGAAATAATTAAGCATGGTGATTATGTTTTAAGTCAGACACCCGAAATGCTTCCGGTTTTGAAACAGGCAGGAGTAGTTGACTCAGGTGGACAGGGATTGATGACAGTTATCAAGGGGGCTTTTGATGCTCTTTTAGGAAAAGAGATAGATTACACATTAGAACCTGTACAGACAGCAGGAACTAAGGTTACAGAAGAAGTTCCTATGGATGATGTTGAAATTAAATTCGGTTACTGTACAGAGTTTATTATTAATCTTGATAAAGAAATGCCTAAGTCAGAAGAAAAGGCATTTAAAGAATTTTTAGAATCAATTGGTGATTCAATTGTTCTTGTTGCTGATGATGAAATAGTAAAGGTGCATGTTCATACTAACGAGCCTGGTGTAGCGATTACAAAAGCTTTAACATATGGTTCATTGTCAAGAATGAAGATTGACAATATGAGAGAAGAGCATCAGGAACGCTTAATCAAGAATGCAGAAAAGATGGCTGAACAGCAGAAAGCTGACGAACCAAGAAAGAAATATGGTTTTGTAGCTGTATCAGTAGGAGAAGGATTAGATGAAATATTCAAGGGATTAAATGTTGACCATATTATTTCAGGTGGGCAGACAATGAATCCAAGTACAGAAGATATTTTAAACGCAATTGATAAGATTAATGCAGACAATATTTATGTATTGCCTAACAACAAGAATATTATTCTTGCGGCTCAGCAGGCGGAAAGCCTTGTTGAAGACAAAAATATTATTGTTATTCCATCTAAGACTATTCCACAGGGAATTTCAGCAATGATAGGATTTATTCCGGATAATAGTCCTGAAGACAATAAAGAAGCCATGATTGATAGTATGTCATATGTTAAGACAGGTGAGGTTACTTACGCTGTAAGAGACACAGTTATTGATGACAAGGAAATCAAAGAAGGCAACATTATGGGTATTGGCGATGAAGGAATCCTTGCAGTAGGAGAAGAAATCGACGATACAACAATTAATATGATTAAAGAGATGCAGGATGAAGAATCAGAAATCGTAAGTTTATATTATGGTGCTGAAGTTACAGAGGAAGCAGCAAATAAGCTGGCAGATAAGATTGCAGAAGCTTTGCCTGAAATTGAAGTAGAAGTATATCCGGGTGGACAGCCTATTTACTACTATATTGCTTCAGTAGAATAGTAGGAGACTTAACGTATGGATGAAATTTTTATAGAAAGAATAGTAAAAAGAAAAGTAGATATAAAGGGAATGTTATTAAGAGTGTTAGCTGTTGTATTGACAGTTTTGTCATTATGCACAATTTTATTCTTAGGAATGCTTGGGTTGACATTAACTATATTATTCGCATATTTAACATATCTTGTGTGGGCTTACACTAGTGTAGAATATGAATATTCTTTTCTAAACACAGAGTTAACAATTGAAAAAATCATGGGACAAAGAAAAAGAAAACATGTTGATGAGTTTGATATAAAACAGGCTGAAATTATAGCACCTGCTGTATCTGACGAAATTAAGAGCAGAGCAGGAAATATAGTGACGCTTGATTATTCAACAGGATATGGAAGTAGTGATCTTTATTCTATGATAACAAATACTGACAAGGGAGCAGTACAGGTCTTATTTAATGCTGATGAAAAGCTTATTGAGGCAATGCGTCATATGAGACCATCAATAGTAAAGAGATAAAATAATATTTTTAAATAAGTAATTATAAAGTGCTTGCGTTAAAATAAATCAGTTTTGTCTCTTGAAAAAATATTGACAATACTATTGTTTTTTGTTAGTATGTTGAAAATACAAATAAAAGTGTCGTCTTAACGTATCTTGAAAGATAGATATACGGGATGGCACTTTCTCTGCAATGCAGACAATACATTAAGAATAAAAAGAGAAAGAGAGGAAAGAACCAATGGGAAAAATTATTGGTGAAGGAATTACATTTGATGATGTTTTATTAGTGCCACAGTACTCAACAGTTACACCTAATATGGTTGACTTATCAACACACCTTACAAAGAAGATCAAATTAAATATTCCGATGATGAGCGCCGGAATGGACACAGTTACAGAATACAGAATGGCAATTGCTATGGCAAGACAGGGTGGTATTGGAATTATTCACAAGAATATGACAATCGAACAGCAGGCCGACGAAGTAGATAAAGTAAAACGTTCAGAAAATGGTGTTATCACTGATCCTTTCTACTTATCTCCAGAACATACAATTAAAGATGCCAATGATTTAATGGCAAAATTCCGTATTTCAGGTGTACCTATTGTTGTAGGAAAGAAGTTAGTTGGTATTATTACAAACAGAGATCTTAAGTTTGAAACAGATGAAACAAAACTTATTAAGGATTCAATGACTTCAGAAGGACTTATTACAGCAAAAGAAGGAGTAACACTTGAAGAAGCAAAAGCAATTCTTGCAAAATCAAGAAAAGAAAAACTTCCAATCGTAGATGATGACTTTAATCTTAAAGGACTCATTACAATTAAAGATATTGAAAAACAGATTAAGTATCCACTTTCAGCAAAGGATTCACAGGGAAGACTTTTATGTGGTGCTGCTGTAGGTATTACAGCTAATGTTATGGAAAGAGTTAAGGCTTTAGTTGAAGCTAAGGTTGACGTTATTGTTATTGACTCAGCTCATGGACATTCACAGAATATTTTCAATACATTAAAGCAGATTAAGGCAGCATATCCTGACCTTCAGGTTATTGCAGGTAACGTTGCAACAGGAGATGCTACAAGAGATTTAATTGAAGCAGGAGCAGATGCAGTTAAAGTAGGTATCGGACCTGGTTCAATCTGTACAACACGAGTTGTTGCAGGTATTGGTGTACCACAGGTTTCAGCTATTATGGATTGTTATGAAGTTGCTAAGGAATATGGTGTTCCAATTATTGCAGATGGTGGTATTAAATTCTCAGGTGATATTGTAAAAGCCATTGCTGCAGGTGGAAACGTATGTATGATGGGTTCAATGTTTGCAGGATGTGATGAAGCACCTGGAGATTTCGAATTATTCCAGGGACGTAAATACAAAGTATATCGTGGAATGGGTTCAATTGCAGCTATGGAAAATGGTAGCAAAGACAGATACTTCCAGAGTGGTGCTAAGAAGCTTGTACCGGAAGGTGTTGAAGGACGAGTTGCATACAAGGGAACATTAGAAGATACAGTATTCCAGTTAATGGGTGGTCTTAGATCAGGTATGGGATATTGTGGAGCAAAAGATATTGAAACACTTAAGGAAACAGGTAAGTTTGTTAAGATTTCAGCAGCGTCTTTAAAAGAAAGTCATCCGCATGACATTCATATTACAAAAGAAGCACCAAACTACACAGTTGAAAACTAATTTGGTTAAGATAAATAGCAACATTAATTGTTAAAATTATATGAAAAATATAAAAAAACATATATTAATTAACTGATTTATGTTAGAATAAGAAGGACCTTGTAATAAGGTCCTTTTTCTATAAATTAAAATTGTAGAATAGGAAAATTGAAAGAGTTTAATGTTGCAAAACTAAAAAATAAAGTGCCAAGGAGAGGTTATGGAAGAAACAAACAAGGACTTAGAAACACAGACAGATGCAAATGAAAGTGTTGAAAAAATTGAAACAGTTGAAGAAACTACAAAGGAAGAAACAATTGAAACAAATGGAAAAAACGGGAATCCGTCAGATAATAAAAACGAAAAGAACGGTTTTAAATTCGGAAAAATTGTTGTTCCGGGATTAATAATTATAATTTTGGCTGTTTTTGCATGTGTTGTTTATTATCAGAAAAAAGTAGAACCTGAGAAAGAGTTGCTTAAAGAGATGAATTATGGTGTTAGCAGTATGAAGGATTACTTTAGCAATTATATTTCTTTAGGAAATTATAAGGGATTAACTTATGAGATAACACAGGATATGTGGGATGAAAGTGTTTCAGATGAAACTAATGAATATAATACAGCAAAGAAAGTTGCAGAAGATACTGATCAGGTTGAGTATAATTTAACAGGATATGTTGATGATAAGAAAGACAGCAACATTACACATAAAGATCAGGAAGTTATTATTGGTGAAAATTCAAAAGGAGCATTAAAAATTATTTCAGATGCCATAAAGGGACATAAATCAGGTGAAGAAATTACTATTGAAGGTTTAAATGCTTCAGATTTTGCGACAGATGGCAGCGACTATTCAGGTAAGAATGTTAAGTTTGTAGCAAAAATAAAATCAGTTAGAAAATTATACGTAGAAAAGGTAACTGACAAGTGGGTTAAAGAGAACTACTATGATGATTATGGCTTGGAAAATGCTGATGATTTTTATAAATGGTGTAAACAGAGTCTTATAGAAGATGCAAAAGCTGAGTTATGGTCAAAAGTACTTGAAAGTTCTGTTGTAAATAAATATTCAGAGACAGCATATCAGAGAGTTATTGAAGAAGTGGATGGTGATTACAATTATAATGCTGAATTTTTCGGTATGACAACTGATGAATATCTGGAAATAAATGGTATGACAGAAGATGATATGGAAGATGAATACATGAATGCACTTAAGTCTGAAATGGTTATGTGGGCAATTGTTGAAAAAGAAGGTCTTGCTAACAAGATTACAGATGAAGATATTCAGAATAAGTGGGATGAGTTATATCAGGAAGGTGATTTTGAATCAGAAGAAGATATGAAGTCACAGTATACAGACGAGGAAATCCGTCAGGGAGCATTAATGGATAAGGCGGTAGATTGGGTATATGATCATGCCAAAGTTAAATTTTCTTATAAGATTTCAAAATAGTATTTGACAACAAAAAAAGCAATGATATAATGAGTGGTGAACAAAGCGTTGACGAGACGAGTAGGTTATCCGGAGGGTCACAGAGAGAGATGCAGGGCTGAGAGCATTTTACAGAAGGATAATTGAAGACTACCTCTGAGCGACTCTAATCAAGTCCGGTGATTCCGTTATAATCAGAATGAGAGGCTTTTGTCAGAATAGATTTTGACAGAAACAATCAGGGTGGAACCGCGTATTTTACGTCCCTGTTTATGGAAACATAAACAGGGACTTTTTTAATGCAAAAAACAAAAGAAGAAACCTGTATGTTTCAGAATAAACATTGTAGAAGTAAAGGAGAAAACACTATGAAAGTTACTTTAAAAGATGGTTCAGTAAAAGAATATTCAGAACCAATGTCAGTAAATGATATTGCATTTGACATTGCAGGAGCTTTAGGAAGAGCTGCGTGTGCAGGCGAAGTTGATGGAGAGGTTGTAGACCTTAGAACAACAATTGACAAGGATTGTACATTAAACATTCTTACATTTAAGGATGAAGCAGGTAAGGCTGCATATAGACATACAGCATCACATGTTATGGCTGAAGCTGTTAAAAATTTATTCCCAGAAGCAAAATTAGCAATTGGACCTTCAATTGATACAGGATTTTACTATGATTTTGAGCATGAACCTTTTTCAAGAGAGGATTTAGATAAAATCGAAGCTGAAATGAAGAAAATCATTAAAAAGGGTGCCAGACTTGAAAGATTTACACTTCCAAGAGAAGATGCAATCAAATATATGGAAGATAGAAATGAACCTTACAAAGTTGAATTAATTAAAGATTTACCTGAAGGTTCAACAATTTCATTTTACAGTCAGGGTGAATTTGTAGACTTATGTGCAGGACCACATCTTATGAACACAAAATCAATTAAGGCATTTAAAATTATTTCATCATCAATGGCTTATTGGAGAGGTGATTCTTCAAAAGCAAGATTGCAGAGAATATACGCTACAGCTTTTGATAGCAAAGATGAATTGAATAAATATCTTGAAGAATTAGAAGATGCAAAGAACAGAGATCATAATAAACTTGGTAGGGAAATGGAACTTTTCACAACGGTTGATGTTATCGGACAGGGACTTCCATTATTAATGCCAAAGGGACAGAAAATGGTTCAGAAATTACAGAGATGGATTGAAGACCTTGAAGATAATGAATGGGGCTATGTACGTACAAAGACGCCTTTAATGGCAAAGAGTGATTTGTATAAGATTTCAGGACATTGGGATCATTATAAAGATGGAATGTTTGTTTTGGGAGATGAAGAAAAAGACAAAGAAGTATTTGCACTTCGTCCAATGACATGTCCGTTCCAGTATTATGTATACAAAGCAAGCCAGAAGAGCTACAGAGATTTACCTTGCAGATATGGTGAAACATCAACACTTTTCAGAAATGAAGATTCAGGTGAAATGCACGGGCTTACAAGAGTTCGTCAGTTTACAATTTCAGAAGGACATCTTATTGTAAGACCTGACCAGATGGTTGAAGAATTTAAGAATTGTATTGCTTTAGCTCAGTATTGCTTACAGACTTTAGGGTTAGAAGAAGATGTAACATATCATCTTTCAAAATGGGATCCTGAAAATAGAAAAAAATATATCGGAGAACCTGAAGTTTGGAATGAAACAGAACAGGATATCAGAAACGTTTTAAATGAATTAAATATTCCTTTTGTAGAGGATATTGGAGAAGCAGCTTTCTATGGACCAAAGGTTGATATTAATGCAAAAAATGTTTATGGAAAAGAAGATACAATGATTACAATTCAGTGGGATGCTCTTTTAGCTGAACAGTTTGATATGTATTACATTGATGAAAATGGTGAAAAGAAACGTCCATACATCATCCACAGAACAAGTATTGGATGCTACGAAAGAACACTTGCATGGCTTATTGAAAAATATGCAGGAAAGTTCCCAACATGGTTATGTCCTGAACAGGTTAGAGTACTTCCTATTTCAGACAAATATGTTGAATATGCTGACAAAGTTGCGGCTGAATTAAAGAAGAATGGTATTGATGTTACAGTTGATTCACGTTCAGAAAAGATTGGCTACAAGATTAGGGAGGCAAGACTTGATAAACTTCCATACATGCTTGTTGTAGGACAGCAGGAAGAAGCTGACGAAACAGTATCAGTTAGAAGCCGTTTTGCAGGAGATGAAGGTGTTAAGCCTTTGGATGAATTTATTGAACAGATTTGTAAGGAAATCAGAACAAAAGAAATCCGTAAAGTTGAAGTAGAAGAAAACAAGTAATGTTTAATTAAAAGTAAATAAGCATACTTTAGTTTAAAATTATTTTTACAAAAACTAAATGAATAAAAAATAAAAAACACTCCACACTAAATGTATCGGATAAAATCCGAAATAAATTTAGGTGGAGTGTTATTATGACTAATTTAGAATGTAATGTAAAAAACTGTTATTACAATAAGTCATCAAAATGTTGTCGTGACGGCATAAATGTAGAAGGACAGGATGCAACTGTTATTGATGCAACTTATTGTGGGGATTTTAAAGAGAAGACTGAGGGCACAACAGCACAAGCATGTCATTGCAGCGCAGGTCCGGAGGATACATTAGATGTATCATGTGAAGCTAAGAATTGTATATTTAATGATAATTCTAAGTGCCATGCGGACAAAATTACAATTTCAGGTAATGGAGCAAAGCATGAAAGCCAGACAGAATGTGGAAGCTTTGAATGTGGTTGTAAGTAGAATCAACTTATTTTTCTGCAATTGTGCAAGCACATACGAAAAAATAGAGTTGTAGAATGTAAATATATTGATTACACGGATTGTTACGTGCTACGCACTGACGCAATCCACCACCAAATTCGCATATCGCAAAGCAAGAGCTTCGCTTTTATGCTCATTTGGAACACTGTAATCAAAAAAAGTTATAAAAAATGTTGACATATGGATGAGAAGATGGTAATATAAGCACTGATGTGAAAAAAGAAAGCAGAGTATCCGCTCTCACCAAGACACTTTTTAAGTGATTCCAGGTTAATATTTTTATAACGATTTTATTGTGTAGAAATAATAGTGGGTAATCTGTGGGTTATCCACTTTTCTTTTTGAAGAAATAATTTGGAGGTGCAATACTATTAGCGATTTAATGATTAACGAACAGATTAGAGATAGAGAAGTTCGTGTTATTGGAACAGACGGACAACAGTTGGGAGTTATGTCTTCAAGAGATGCTCAGAAGTTAGCAGATGAAGCAGAACTTGATTTGATTAAGATTTCACCTAAGGCTAAGCCACCGGTTTGTAAGATTATGGACTATGGCAAGTTCAGATATGAACAGCAGAAGCGTGAAAAGGAAGCAAAGAAGAAACAACATATTGTCGAAGTAAAAGAAATTAGATTATCACCAAACGTTGAAATTAATGACTTAAAAACAAAGGCTAACAATGCCAGAAAGTTTATTGAAAAAGGTGATAAGGTTAAAGTAACTCTTCGATTCAGAGGAAGAGAAATGGCGCACATTAGTAGTAATGCACATGTGCTTGATGACTTTGCAAAGATGCTTGAAGATATTGCATCAGTTGTGAAAGCACCGAAATTAGAAGGCAGAAACATGACAATGTTTTTAGAAAAAAAGCGTTAAGCTTTTAAGATATTTAAGGAGGACACAAACATGCCAAAAATTAAGACAAGCAGAGCAGCTGCAAAACGTTTCAAAAAAACAGGTACAGGAAAGCTTAAAAGAAATAAAGCTTACAAATCACATATCTTAACAAAGAAATCAGCTAAGAGAAAAAGAAATCTTAGAAAAGCAACAACAACTGATGCTACAAATGTAAAGAATATGAAGAAGATTTTACCTTATTTATAATCTATAGTAGGAGGAAGAAGAAATGGCAAGAATTAAAGGCGGAATGAACGCTAAGAAGAAACATAATAGAGTATTAAAACTAGCTAAAGGTTATAGAGGAGCTAGATCAAAACAGTATAGAGTAGCAAAGCAGTCAGTTATGAGAGCTTTAACAAGTTCATATGCTGGCAGAAAGCAGAAGAAGAGACAGTTCAGACAGTTATGGATTGCAAGAATCAATGCTGCAGCTAGAATCAATGGACTTTCATACAGCAAGTTTATGTATGGTCTTAAGTTAGCTGGTGTAGAAATGAACAGAAAGATGTTAGCTGAAATGGCAGTTAACGATGCTGAAGGATTTGCTAAGTTAGTAGAAGTTGCTAAAGCAAAATTAGCATAGTTTATTAAATACATTAACATACAAAAATAGGAACTATTCAGATGAGTAGTTCCTTTTTTCTTGAAAGGAAAAAATTGTGGAAAGAGAAAAGTTGAAATCACGTTTGGGCTTTATTTTAATTTCAGCCGGATGTGCAATTGGAATAGGGAATGTATGGAAATTCGCTTATATGGCAGGCCAAGGTGGTGGAGGATTTTTTGTATTACTTTATTTATTATTTTTGGTAATGCTTGGAATTCCTATCATGTCAATGGAGTTTGCTGTGGGACGTGCAAGCCAGAAAAGTCCGGCTCAGGCATACAAAGCTCTTGAAAAAGCGGGACAAAAATGGCATATTCACGGATATATTGCTTTAATAGGCAATTATTTACTAATGATGTTTTACACAACGGTTGCAGGTTGGATGCTTTACTATTTTTATCTTACAAGCACAGGAAAATTCGTTGGACTTAATACAGATGGAGTGGCAAATGTATTTTCGGAAATGTTGCAAAAACCTGTAACAATGACTATTTGTATGCTTATTATAGTAGTGGTGGGATTTTTTATTTGCTCCATTGGACTTCAAAATGGACTTGAAAAGGTTACAAAGGTTATGATGGTTGCATTGCTTGCAATTATGGTTATCCTTGCAATTAACAGTTTCTTCATGAAGGGAGCAAAGGAAGGTTTAAGTTTTTATCTAATTCCAAGCATTAAAAGAGCAAAAGCGGCAGGTATTGGCAATACAGCAGTAGGAGCTATGAATCAGGCATTTTTTACACTTAGTATTGGAATAGGTGCTATGGCAATTTTTGGAAGCTATATTGGAAAAGATCGTTCACTTTTAGGTGAATCTATAACAATTGCAGCTCTTGATACTTTTGTTGCAATAACATCAGGTTTAATTATTTTTCCTGCATGTTTTACATTTGGTGTAGATCAGACACAGGGACCAAGTCTTGTTTTTATTACATTACCAAATATTTTTAATAACATACCTTTTGGTAGAGTTTGGGGAAGTTTGTTCTTTGTGTTTATGACATTTGCAGCTTTTTCAACAGTACTTGCGGTATTTGAAAATATTGTATCGTGTGGTATGGAACTTACAGGATTTAACAGGAAGAAATCAAGTATAGTTAATATGATTATTGTGGCATTACTTTCAATGCCATGTGTATTAGGATTTAATCTTTGGTCATTTGACTGGCTTGGAGTATTCGGTGGTTCATTCCTAGATTTTGAAGATTTTCTTGTAAGTAATATATGGTTGCCACTTGGTTCATTAATATACTTACTTTTCTGTACAAGTAAGTTTGGTTGGGGCTGGAAGAATTATAAAGAAGAGGCAAATACAGGAAAAGGTATAAAGATTCATAATTGGATGCGAGTATATCTTACATATATATTGCCTTTAATTGTATTGTTTATATTTGCTTTTGGAATATATGACAAGTTTTGGGCAAAATAGACTATATCATAAATAGGTATTGATTGAAGAAAGATTATGAACATTGGAGTATAATTTAATATTAAAAGAGAATTACATGAAACTTCGCGCTGACACAGGTTGGCGTGGAGTTTTTATTATATAGGAAAGTTCTCATAACTTTCAATATATAAAAATACTTTGCAGGATAGTTCACATTTTCAACACAATAAAAACACACTTTATACCTATAAAAATCACAATTTTAACTAATAAAAAACATAAATGAAAACTATAATTTTTAATAGTTATAAAAAACAGGGAGGTGTGTTAATGAGTGGCATACAAATAGAAAATCTAGTTAAAACATATGGCGATAATATTGCCGTAAATGGGTTGAATTTAAATCTTGAAAAGGGGAAGGTCTATGGATTTTTAGGACCAAACGGAGCAGGCAAATCAACTACAATGAACATCATTACAGGCTATATTGGAGCAACAAGCGGAACGGTAAAAATTGATGGATATGATATCTTTAAAGAGCCTGAAAAGGCAAAGAAATGTGTAGGATATCTTCCTGAAATTCCACCGCTTTATCAGGATATGACAGTAAAAGAATATCTTGTTTTTGTGGCTGAATTAAAGAAGATTCCGGCAAAAGAAAAAATGAAAAATATTAAAGAAGTTCTTGAAATGACTAAAACTACACAGGTTGAAAACAGACTTATAAAGAACTTGTCAAAAGGATATAAACAAAGAGTTGGAATAGCCCAGGCGTTAATTGGAATGCCTGAAATAATTATTTTAGATGAACCTACAGTAGGACTTGATCCAAAGCAGATTATTGAAATAAGACAACTAATTAAAGAACTTGGCAAGAATCACACAGTAATTTTAAGTTCTCATATTTTATCAGAAATAAGTGAAGTTTGTGAATATATATTTATTATTTCGAGAGGACAATTAGCTGCTGAAGGAACAGAAAAACAGCTTGTTGAACAAATGGCAGGAGAGAATAATCTTGAACTTGAAATAAAAGGTGATAAAGACAAAGTTAAAGAGATGATAGAAAGCCTTGAAGATGTTTTAGAATATGAATTTGCTGAATCGGAGGCAGAAAATATTGTAAGGTTGAAAATTAAAAGTGACAGAGATGTTGATTTAAGAGAAAAAATATTTTATATATGTGCTGAAAATGATTTACCTATTATGGAAATGAGTTTTAAGCAGAAAACTTTGGAAGATATATTTATTGAATTAACAAAAGATTATGCCACGCCTGAAAAGAAGAGCAGATTTAAGAAGAAAAAAGATAAACAGGAGGAAGAAGACAATGTTAGCGATTTATAGAAGGGAGTTAAAATCCTATTTTACTTCAGTAATAGCGTGCCTGTTTATTGCAGTTACAACGTTAATAGCAGGAATATTTTTTGTATATTATAATTTGAGTTACGGAGTTTCAGAAATGTATTCCGTATATCAGTGCTTATTGATTTTAGTATTTACAGTGCCGATTTTGACTATGAAAGTAATAGCTGATGAACGTAGACAGAAAACTGACCAGTTAATACTTACAGCACCGGTATCTGTTGGAAAAATAGTAGTAGGAAAGTTTTTGGCACTTGAAACTATTTATGCAGTACCTGTTTTTGTAATGTGTCTGTATCCTTTAATTCTTTCAAGTTTTGGAACAGTATCATTTAAGACATCATACACAAATATTTTTGGATTATTTCTTTATGGTACAGCTTTTATAGCAATAGGCATATTTATTTCATCAATAACAGAAAGTCAGGTTATTTCGGCAATTTTAAGCATTGTAGTGCTTCTTATGGGATATATGATGCAGTCGTTGGAAAATATGATTTCATCTAATGGGAACATTTTAACAAAGATTCTTGGATGTTTTGATTTGTATACACCGGTACAGGATTTTTTAAATGGAGTAATTAGTCTTTCTGCAGTTGTTTATTACATTTCAATTACAGTGCTATTCCTTTTCCTTACATGTCAGTCAATTCAAAAAAGAAGATGGAATGTATCAAAGAAAACTATCGGTACAGGAGTTTTCAGTATGGGATTTATTGCCATTGTTGTAGCAGTAACTGTTTTTGCAAATATGATTGCCACAACTGTTACATCAAAAGTCAGCAGTGCAACAATTGATATGACATCAACAGCACTGTTCTCAATCTCTAGTGATACAAAGAAGATGCTTAAAAAATTAGATTCGGATATAACTATATACGTAATGGCACCAAAAACAAGTGCAGATTCAACAATAAAGAAAACTCTTGAAAGGTATCAGTCTACGTCAAAGCATATTAAAGTTGAATATAAGGATACAACTTTATATCCAAATTTCTATCAGAAATATACTGATACAGCACCTACATCAAACAGTTTAATAGTTGTAAATGAGAAAACAAGTAAATCAAAGGTAGTAGATTACAACGATATTTATGTTTCGGATTCCTATTCTTACTACACATCCGGTTCAAACAATGCATCTTCATATGATTGTGAAGGGCAGCTAGACAGTGCGATTTCATATGTCAGATCAAATACAACGTATAAAATATATCAGATTGAAGGTCATGACGAAGCTGTAACGGACACAACAAATTTTGGCTCAGACAGTAATTTAAAAGATATTGTTTCAAAATATAATGCAGAAATAGAATCTATTAAATTAGTAAATAGAACAGAAATTACAACAGACGAGTGTGCAGCACTTCTTATTTTGGGACCTGAAAAGGACTATACAGAAGATGAAGCAAAAATAGTAATTAATTATTTAAATAATGGCGGAAAAGCAATTATAGGTTTGGAAAATCTTACAAGTCAGGGCGTTGACAAGCCAAACTTTAATTCTATTCTTAAAGAGTTTGGCATTAATGTTCAGTCAGGTGTAGTGGCAGAAAATAATACTTCATATTATTCAACCCAGTATGGCCCATGGTTTGCTTTTGCAGATGGAATAACAGGTTACGCATCAGGGCTTTCAAGTTATGTATTTGCACCTTATACATCAGGATTAAAGCAGGTTAAAAATAGTGATGATTCAATTACTTATACAGCACTTGCTTCCACATCATCAGATTCAGTTCTTAAGACGAATGCTTCTAAAGCAACAACATACAAGAAAGAGAGTGGGGATGTGGATGGACCATTTGATATAGTAGTTTCAGTAGAAAAAACTGTAACAACAACTAAAACAAATGATGATTCAAATAAATCATCAGATACAAGTAATTCATCAGAGGAAAATAGTGACTCTACAGATGAAACAACAACTAACACAGCAAGTTTACTTGTATTTGGTTCAGTATACTCATTATCAGACACAATGGATAATAGTGTTTCTCAGTCAAACACTCAGATAGTAAATAACGCATTGAAAGATTACATTGATACAGAAGTTGAAACAGTATCGGTACCCGCAAAGAGTCTTTCAAGTGAACAGTTAACAGTAACAGAATCAGGAAGCAGATTATTTGGAATTTTAATTTCAGTAGTAGTACCTGTAATTATCCTGTTAGCAGGAATTGTGGTTTGGGTTAGAAGGAGAAAGAGATAATGAGAAAACAAAAAATTCAATTTATAGTGTTGGCAGTGATACTTATTGTTTGCATAGGTGGATATTTTGGAATCACATCTTATTACAAAAATAAAGAGTCAAATGAAAAAGAAGCTTCAACTATAAAAGTTTTAGAAATAGAAAATTATAAGGACCTTACTAAAGTTTCTTATAATTATGAAGATGCCACAATTAATCTTGTGAAAAAAGATGACAAGTGGAAAGATGAAAGTGACACATCAAAAAGTCTTGATTCAAATAATATAAATAGTGAAATGCTTTCAACACTGGTTGAAATAGATGCATCAACCAAGATTGATAGCCCTGAAGATATTTCACAGTACGGATTCACAAAGGATTCTGATGGGAATATAACAGGTGAAACAAATTCAATAACTGTTACAGATAATGATGGAAAAGTAAATAAAATATATATTGGTAGTACTAATCCATATGATTCTACAAAATACTATATGATGGTAAATGATGACACTAACGTATATGTGGTAGATAGTACAGTAAATGATGCCTTTTCAAAAGATGTTGAAGAATTGGAAGAAGAAACAACAACAGTGGAAGAGACAACAGAAGAAACAACTACTGTAAGCGAGACAACAGCACAGGAAACAACTGCAGAATAGGAAAGTACAAGCAGAAATTTTCATAAGATTACAGAATTGTAGAAATCCCCGAATGAGTAGGCGATGAGCCTGCTTTTCGGGGATTTTATAAGTGTTGTGAAAAGTGTGGAAAATTAAGATGTGAAAAAATAAAAAAAGCTTTGGAATAACTTCCAAAGCTTTCAATATGCGGAAGATGGGACTTGAACCCACACGATCGCATTGATCACAAGATCCTTAGTCTTGCTCGTCTGCCAGTTCCGACACTTCCGCGTACGTTTCACACGCAAGTAAGATAATACCATCAACTTAGCTATGTGTCAACAACTTTTTTAAAAAAGTTTAAATTTTTTAAAAAGTTGTTTTTTAGTAGAATTATGTAAGTGAAATTTGACAACCAAACACATATTTTCTACTTAAATGCAGTTGATGGGACTTGAACCCACACTCCCTTGCGAGAACATGAACCTGAATCATGCGCGTATGCCAATTCCGCCACAACTGCATGTAACTTAGTAATTTGCGTTACCTAAAAGTTTTACTACATTTTGAATAAAATAGCAAGCAATATTTTTCAGGTGACAAAAGTTCTGTAATCAAAGATGTAATTAAAGCTGTAATTAAAGCTGTAATTGAAGTTTTCGGTGACAGTCATTGCATTAATTTCTTAAAAAAAGTAAACTAGTTAAATGAAATAGTAAAAATACGGAGCGGAATAAATGAAAAAAGAACGGGATTTAACAAGTGGCAATATTGTATCAGGACTTTGGTAATGCTTTTTTGGTTTTTGGCAGATTTAGTAGGATTTAGGTGTTTTAACACCCAAATCCTATATGAAAAAAGTAAAAAATGTGTTAAAATCTAAATAAATACTATGAACATATTTTCGACTACATATTTGTAACCACATATATTAGTGGAGGTGAAGCCTTATGAATATTAGAGAACAAAGTGAGAAATTAGAAAGAAAATACCTAAGCCCTTATGCATCATTAAGTTGTGAAAGTCAGGGTAGAGACAGGGAAGAAGAACAATGTGACATTAGGACAGTTTATCAGAGAGACAGGGATCGAATTATACATTGTAAAGCGTTTAGAAGAATGAAGCATAAGACACAGGTTTTTCTTGCACCTATGGGTGACCATTATAGAACAAGACTTACACATACACTGGAAGTTGCGCAGATTGCAAGAACAATTGCCAAGGCATTGCGGCTTAATGAGGATTTGACAGAAGCCATAGCTTTGGGACATGACTTGGGGCATACACCATTTGGCCACGCAGGAGAGTCGGCACTTAATGATGTTTGCAGTCAGGGCTTTGAACATTTCAAACAGAGCATAAGAGTAGTTGAAATATTGGAGAATAACGGTAAGGGGCTTAACCTTACAAAAGAAGTAAGAGACGGCATAGTTAACCACAGAACAAGCGGTAATCCATCAACTTTGGAAGGAAAGGTCGTAAGGCTATCAGATAAGATAGCCTATATTAATCATGATATTGATGATGCCATAAGAGGAAAGATAATCACAGAGAAAGATATTCCAAAAGAATATGCAGATATATTGGGAGATACTACAAAGGTTAGATTGGATACTTTAATACATGATGTTGTATCTCATAGCATTGATAAGAATGATATTTTAATGTCACCGGAAGTTGAGAATGCTATGATGGGTCTTAGAAAATATATGTTTAAGAACGTATATACTAATCCGTTGGCCAAAAGTGAAGAAACAAAAGCCAAGGCAATGCTTAAAATGCTGTTTGAGTATTATATGAGAAATGTAGAATTAATGCCTGAAGAGTTTATATATCTGATTGAAGAAAAAGGTCAGGATGAGGAAAGAGTAGTTTGCGATTACATTGCAGGAATGAGCGACCAGTATTCAGTGGCAAAGTTCCAGCAGATATATGAACCGGGTTTTTGGAAAATGTGGTAATAAGAAACTAAAATAGAGAGGCACAAATGTTTTATTCAGAAGATATTATAGAACAGGTTAGATCAGAAAATAATATAGTAGATGTAATTGGTGATTATGTTAAGTTACAGAAGAAGGGAAGTTCATATTTTGGACTTTGTCCTTTCCACAACGAAAAATCACCTTCATTTTCCGTGTCACCACACAAGCAGATGTATTACTGTTTTGGATGTGGAGAAGGGGGAAATGTTATATCTTTTCTTATGAAATATGAGAATTATACTTTTGTTGAGGCTTTAGAGGTACTTGCAAACCGTGCAGGAATTGAACTTCCAAAGATGGAATATTCAAAAGAAGCAAGACAGGAGAAGGACCTTAAATCTAAGATAATAGAGATAAATACAGAAGCAGCCAAGTATTATCATTATTTGTTACGTTCAGACAGAGGAAAAACAGCATATCATTATTTAAAAGGCAGAGAGTTATCAGATAAAACAATTGTGAAATTCGGACTTGGCTATTCAGACAAATATAGCAACAACTTGTATCAGTATTTAAGAAGTAAGGGGTATAACGATACAGAGCTAAAGGAAACAGGACTTTTTACTTTTGATGAAGTAAGAGGCGTAAATGACAAGTTTTGGAATCGTGTAATGTTCCCAATTATGGATGCAAATAACAGAGTTATAGCTTTCGGTGGAAGAGTAATGGGGGATGGTAAGCCTAAGTATTTAAATTCTCCTGAAACTAAGGTTTTTGATAAAAGCAGAAATCTTTACGGACTAAACGTGGCAAGAAGTGCAAGGAAGGATTATATGCTTATATGTGAGGGCTATATGGATGTTATAAGTCTTCATCAGGCAGGCTTTAATAATGCGGTAGCTGCCCTTGGAACAGCTTTTACTTCACGTCACGCATCACTTATAAAAAGATACGCAAAGGAAGCAGTATTAACTTTTGACAGTGATGAAGCAGGAATTAAAGCTGCATTACGTGCCATTCCATATCTTAGGGAATCCGGTCTTGCAATTAAGGTTCTTAACATGAAACCTTACAAAGATCCTGATGAATTTATTAAGAATATGGGAAGAGAAGCTTACGAGGAAAGAATAAAGACAGCAACGAACTTCTTTATTTTCCAGGTTGACAATGAGCGAAAGAATTATGATTTGAATGATCCTCAGGAGAAAACAGCTTTTCAGAACAAAGTTGCAGAAATGTTGCTTGTTTTTAAAGATGAACTGGAAAGAGAGAATTATATAGATTCAGTTTGTCAGACTTTTAACATTTCAAAAGACGGTCTTTCAAGGCTTGTAAAAAAGAAAGCCCTGAATTATGTAGGCAAGGAAGAAACAGTTCAGGAAAGACAGCAGGTTGAAAATAAGAAGAGTACTAAAGAAGATGCGGCAATAAAGACACAGCGAATATTGTTGGCATATCTTATAGACAGAGACAACTGGTTTAAGAAAGTTGCTCAGGTTATTTCACCGGAGGATTTTATTGATCCGTTTTATCACGATGTAGCAGTAAGATTTTGGGAACAAATGGAATCAGGAAAAGGAAATCCTGCACAGATTATGGACAGTTATTCCGATGAGGAGGAACACAAGAAAGTGGCTGAACTTTTTGTTTCTCCAATAAGGGCTAATTTAAGTCTTGCAGAGCAGGAAAGAGCCATAAATGATGCAGTTATTAAGATAAAAAAATCAAGTCTTGACTATAGAGCTTCAAAGGCTACGGATATTCAGGACTTACAGAATATAATAAAAGAACAGAATCAGTTACAAAAGATTCATGTAACATTGGATTAAAAATAGACTAAAAGTAGGTAATATATATGTTATCAAAAAGACTGGAACAGGTAGCCTCAATGGTTACAAAAGGAAATATTATAGCAGATATAGGCACAGATCATGGATATGTGCCTATTTATCTTGTAGAAAAAGGAATATGTCCCAAAGCTTATGCAATGGATATTAATCAAGGCCCCATAGAAAGTGCAATTAAGAATATAGAAAACTATGGTTTAAGTGAAAAAATTCAGGCAATTAAATCAAATGGATTAGAAAAACTTGAACCTGAAAAAGCAGATACTATAATAATTGCTGGAATGGGCGGAGAGCTTATTGTTAACATTCTTGAGAATGGTTTGGCAAAGTTAGAAAACTGTAGTAGACCGGTTAAAGAACTTGTTTTATCACCTCATAAAAGGGGAGACTTGGTGCGCAAGTATTTAGAAGAACATAAGTGGCACATAACGGACGAAAAAATGCTTATTGACATGAATAAGTTTTACACGATAATAAAGGCCGAAAAAGGACAGGAATCTTATCCTTATTCAGAAACAGAATTATTATATGGTAGAATATTACTTGATAGACAAGATGCAACTTTAAAAAAATATCTGGATAAAGAGAATGCTAAATTTCAAAAAATCAAACAGAAAATGATTGAGAATCAAAGCAAAGATCTTTTAGAAGTTGAAAAGATTTTAGAATATAACAGAGTTGGGAGGGAATCATATGATTAAAGTAACTATAGGACAGAAAACATACGAATATGAGGATGGAACAACACTTTATGAAATAGCAAGAGAGCACCAAAGTGAATATAAGCATCAGATTATTCTTGCAAAATGCAATGGAACTTTATCTGAATTATCTAAAGTATTAGTTGAAAACTGTAATATTGCATTTGTTACAACGGCAAGTTTTGTTGGAAATGAGTGCTATAGAAGAAGCGCAACATTCCTTATGCTTAAGGCATTTTATGCAGTGGCAGGCAGAAATAACATAGAAAAAATTTCTGTTCACTGCTCAGTTAGCAAAGGCTATTATTGTCAGGTTTTTGGAAATGTTGAAGTAGATGATAAACTTTTAAAAAATGTTAGGAACGAAATGATTAAGTTATGCAAAAGAGATATACTTATTCAGAAAGAATCAATACCTACAGCTAAAGCGATTAAGAAGTTTGAAAGATATGGAATGAAGGATAAAGTTCATTTGCTTAAATATCGAAGATCTTCAGCAGTTAATATTTACAGAATAGAAGGTTTTGAAGATTATTTCTATGGATATATGGCGTATTCAACAGGTATTCTTAAATATTTTGACTTGATTAAATATGATGAAGGTTTTGTATTACAGTTGCCTACAAAAGAAGAACCGGAAGTTGTGCCAGAGTTTGTACCTAGAAATAAGGTTTACAATGTTATAAAAAAATCAACAGATTGGGCTGAAATGATTGGTGTGCCTACAATCGGATATCTAAATGACAAAATAACTGATGGGTCAATGAACAATATAATGATGGTTCAGGAAGCATTGCAGGAAAAGAGAATAGGTGATGTGGCAGCAGATATTGCTTCAAGAGAAAATGTTAAGGTTGTAATGATTGCAGGACCTTCTTCATCAGGAAAAACATCTTTTTCTCATAGATTATCTATTCAATTAATGGCTCAGGGTTTGAAACCTCATCTTATTTCAGTAGATAATTACTGTGTGAATAGGGAAGATACACCAAGAGATGCAGATGGAAAACTTGATTATGAAGTAATTGAAGCATTAGATGTAAAATTCTTCAATGAGCAGATGACAGATCTTCTTGCAGGAAAAGAGGTAGAACTACCTGTATTTGATTTTGTGTCAGGAAAGAGAAAGTTTAGCGGAGATTATCTAAAACTGGGAGAAGATGATGTTCTTGTTATTGAAGGAATACATTGTCTTAATGACAAGATGTCTTATAGTTTGCCGGATGATAAAAAATATAAAATTTATGTTAGTGCATTAACTCCAATTAATGTAGATGAACATAATAGAGTTTCAACATCTGATCTTAGATTACTTAGAAGAATAGTAAGGGACGTTAGAACTAGAGGTTCTTCTGCAGAAAGAACAATAGAGATGTGGCAACGGGTAAGAAGAGGTGAGGAAAAAAATATTTTCCCTTACCAGGATACAGCCGATGTAGTGTTTGATACGGCAATGGTGTATGAACTTTCGGTACTTAAAACATATGCAGAACCTGCTTTGTTTAGCGTGCCGGAGGGAACATCTGAATATCTTGAAGCTAAGCGGCTTTTGAAATGTCTTGATTATGTACTCGGAATGCCTAAGGATACAATTCCACATAATTCTCTTGTTAGAGAGTTCGTAGGTGGAAGTATTTTCCCTGTGGGATAAATAACTTTTTTATACCATTGTGTAAGCAAAAGTGGAAATATGAACTTTTGTATACTATATTTGATTTATATAAATAAGTTGCAAAAATATATTTAATATGCTATTTTAATTAATTGTGAGTAGAGCAGATGATCGCAGCTGCTATTGCCGAAAGGACGCAGGTGAGGAAAGTCCGGGCTTCATAGGGCAGGGTGCCGGCTAACGGCCGGTGGAGGTGACTCCCAGGAAAGTGCAACAGAAATTAAACCGCCAGCTTGCTGGTAAGGATGAAATGGTAGTGTAAGAGACTACCGCTTCGGTGGTAACATCGAGGGTCAGTGTAAACCCCACTTGAAGCAAGACCGAGCAGAAAGCATATGGTTGCCCGCCAGCTTTCGGGTAGGTTGCTTGAACATATTGGTAACGATATGTCTAGATAGATGATCATCCACGACATAACCCGGCTTACAGCTTTACTCATTCATAAAAATATATAATAGGTTTATACTAAAAGAGTATAAAATTTTTAAACGGTCAAGGAGGAAGTTATGGCAGTTAATATTACTAAGGAAATGACAATGGGCGAATTACTTAGCATCGACAGAGGTGTTGCAGTTGTATTAATGAATGCAGGAATGCACTGTATCGGATGTCCTTCATCTATCGGTGAATCACTTGAAGAAGCATGTATGGTTCACGGAATTGAAGTAGATGAATTATTAAAGAACATCAATGAATATTTTGCTAACAAATAAATAATAAAGAGTTTAATTGCAAACTCTCTTGCCGGATTGGTTTTGTAAGAAATAAATCTGGTATTATAAAAGTCTCCTAAAATGGTTATTCCTATATAGTCACTATGAATATATACTGAGAAAAACAAATTTTTAGGAGGCTTTTTATTATGGCAGAAAATCGTTATGAATTAAACAAAAACTTAGCACAGATGTTAAAAGGTGGCGTTATTATGGACGTTACAACACCTGAACAGGCAAGAATCGCAGAAGAAGCAGGGGCTTGTGCAGTTATGGCACTTGAAAGAATACCGGCTGACATTCGTGCAGCAGGTGGCGTTTCAAGAATGAGTGATCCAAAGATGATTAAAGGTATTCAGGAAGCTGTTTCAATTCCTGTTATGGCTAAATGTAGAATTGGACATTTTGCAGAAGCACAGATTCTTGAAGCTATTGAAATAGATTACATAGATGAAAGTGAAGTGCTTTCACCGGCAGACGGTAAATACCACATTGATAAAACTAAATTTCAGGTACCATTCGTATGTGGAGCAAAAGATTTAGGAGAAGCATTAAGAAGAATCAGCGAAGGAGCTTCAATGATTCGTACAAAAGGTGAACCCGGAACAGGGGATGTAATCCAGGCAGTTACACATATGCGTAGTATGCAGAGTGAAATCAGAAGACTTACAAGTCTTTCAAAAGATGAATTATATCAGGCAGCTAAAGACCTTCAGGTAGATTATGAATTGGTTAAATATGTTGCAGAAAACGGAAAGCTTCCTGTAGTTAACTTTGCAGCGGGCGGAGTTGCTACACCTGCTGATGCAGCACTTATGATGCAGCTTGGCGCAGAAGGTGTATTCGTTGGCTCAGGTATTTTTAAATCAGGAAATCCTAAGAAGAGAGCAACAGCTATAGTAAAAGCTGTAACAAACTTTAACGATGCAAAAATCCTTGCTGAATTATCAGAAGACTTAGGCGAAGCCATGGTTGGAATAAATGAGCAGGAAATTGAACTTCTTATGGCTGAGAGAGGTAAATAATATGCGAATTGGTATACTTGCATTACAGGGAGCATTCATAGAACATGAAAAAATCCTTGAAAAATTAGGAGTGGAATCTTTTGAAATACGTCAAAAAAAGGATATTGAAGGTCAAATGGATGGAATAATTATTCCGGGAGGAGAAAGTACAGTAATAGGCAAACTATTAAGAGAACTGGATATTCTTGAAGATTTGAAAAACATGATTAATGATGGAATGCCTGTTTTTGGAACTTGTGCCGGAATGATAATTTTGGCTGACAAAATAGAAAATGATGAAAAAGTTCATATTGGAACAATGGACATAACTGTCAAAAGAAATGCATACGGAAGACAGCTTGGAAGTTTCTATTCTGAAGAAAACTTCGACAACATAGGAAAAGTTCCGATGACATTTATCAGAGCACCGTACATAACAGAGTGCGGTCCTAAAGCCAGGGCCATAGCAACCTGCAACGGCAACATAGTTGCCGCAGTACAGGACAACCAAATGGTAACATCATTTCATCCGGAATTAAATGACAGCCTGCTGGTACACAAATATTTCGTGGAAGAAATATGTAAGTAAGAAGATTTCTTCCTTCGTTTTTTATACAAAGTTGTTCTGGGTGGTGTCCACGCTCCGGGTTTGGTATAGGCAACATTATTTAGTTATTTACGGATAATATGATATTTGTTGTTGTAAAAACCGTAATTTGGTTCGAAAATGACAAGAATATTTGTAGATTACGGAAGCTGAAAAATAGTTACTCTGATAATCTGTAATTAGCTTCGGAAATAGCAAGAATGTTCAAAGAATTACGGAAGCTGGGAAATTTTTGCTCCGATAATCCGTAATTAGCTTTGGAAATAGCAAGAATGTTCAAAGAATTACGGAAGCTGGGAAAATTTTTGCTCTGATAGTCCGTAACAAGCTTAGAAAATAACAAATATCTTCAATATATTACGGAAGTTACAACATTTTTGTTTCTATGTTCCGTAATGGGCAACGATAGAACAAGAATATTTCAATATATTATATTACGGAAACTATAATATTTTTGATTAGGAAATTCGTAATGGCTAACGAAAGGACAAGCTTAAATCAAATATTTACGGAAGATATAACGTTTTGGTATTCAGAAATCTGTAATAGATGTAAATTACATGTGACACAGTGGGTTTTCTATATGACACGTAATTTATTGAAAGAATAAGACTTTATAACAAGTGATTACGTGTCATTTGTCATTACTTTTGTATGACACGTAATTTTCAATCAAATTATAATAAAAGATTAAAAAATTACTTGTCGTATAAGATTTTTGTCCTGTGACACGTAATTCCAGAATAAATGACGCTAAAAACAAGAGAAAATACTTGCCGTATAAAATTTTTGTTATATGGCATGTAATCCCAAATTAAATAAATGAAAAAAACATAAGAAATACAAAAAATACGTGTGCTACAACAAATATGTCGTAGCACACGTATTATTCGTATATAAAATGAATAACAACAATTTTTATAAAACGCTAGTACAACATAGAATAGTCATATCAAACATATCAATCACATTATAACCTGCTTATGCTATCCATAATGATTAGACAATAATCATTATAATAATTACAAATTAATCATATACTCCATTACATTTCAATTATAAACTAATCACGCACTTATTACATTTCAATCACAAGATTATATAGTATTGTCTCAAGCTTATCAGCTACATTGGTGGCAACTTCAACAACTTCTTTATCATCTAAAGGTTGGCCTGTTATTCCGGCAGCCATGTTTGTAATACAACTTATTCCACAAACTTTCATCCCACAGTGTACAGCTACCATAGCCTCACAAGCTGTGCTCATTCCAACGGCATTCGCTCCAAGAATTTTATAGGCTCTAATCTCAGAAGGCGTTTCATAGTTTGGACCTGTTGTCTGTAAGTAAACGCCTTTCTTTAAATTAAGATTATATTTTTTGCCGATTGATTCAAGCTTATTAATTAAATCGGATGCATAAACATGTGTCATGTCAGGAAATCTTGTGCCTAATTCTTCGATGTTTGGTCCCACTAAAGGTGATGGAACAAAAGAAGTAATTTGGTCTGTGATTACCATTAAGTCACCAGGTTTAAAATCGCTGTCAATGCCACCGGCAGCATTAGTAAGAATAAGGTTCTTTGCACCAAGCATTTTCATAATTCTAATCGGAGTTACAACCTGCTCCATTGAATAACCTTCATAGTAGTGAATTCTTCCGTCCATTAAAACTACAGGTTTACTTTCAATATATCCGAAAATAAAACGTCCCGCATGCATTTTGTTAGTGCTAATAGGGAAGTCTTCAATATCAGAATAATTTATGATACAAACTTTTTTGACTTTGTCTGAAAAATTTCCAAGACCTGAACCAAGAACTATGGCAGTTTCAGGAATGAAATCTGTTTTTGATCGTATTTGTCTTAAATAAAAATTAAGCTTATTATAAGCAGAAGTTTCTACATTTGTTTTTTGAATATTTTCCATGGAGTACCTCCTTTAAAAAAAGAAAATCAATATAAGTATATCATATTTTCAGATATGAAAAAATAAAAAATAAGTATAAAAAACCATTTTATGAAAAAGTAGTTTTTAGAAGAAAAAATATTCGAAAAAAGTGAATTTTATATGTTATTTTCTATTGAATATTTGATTATAATAATGTATCATTTCTAATAGCAAAAATCAGTGGCGGAGTTCTGCTGTTAAAAAAGTAATAACAGAACTTGCACCAAACAGATTTGCTCAAGACTCTATTATAAGCCTTGAAATTTTACATAAGCAGAATGGAGGATGAAATGAGACATTTAATTAGTCCGTTGGATTTTACGGTAGAAGAACTTGATCAGTTGCTTGAAACTGCAAGTGATATCGAAAAGAATCCTACAAAATATCAGGATGCCTGTAAGGGCAAGAAGATAGCAACATTATTTTATGAGCCAAGTACAAGAACACGACTTAGTTTTGAAGCGGCAATGATTAACTTAGGAGGCCAGGTTTTAGGTTTTTCGGAGGCATCATCAAGCTCAGCTTCTAAAGGGGAAAGTGTTGCTGATACTATTAGAATTATATCATGTTATGCAGATATATGTGCTATGCGTCACCCGAAGGAAGGTGCAGCACTTGTAGCAGCTAACAATTCTTCAATTCCGGTTATTAATGCCGGAGATGGTGGTCACCAACATCCAACTCAGACATTAGCTGATTTGATGACAATTAAATCTTTGAAAGGAAGATTGGATAACATTACAATTGGTTTATGTGGAGATTTGAAATTCGGAAGAACAGTACATTCACTTATAAATGCTCTTTTAAGATATGACAATGTTAAATTTGTTCTTATTTCGCCTAATGAATTAAAAGTTCCGGAATATATCATTGAAAATATACAGAAGGCTGGAGCTGAATATGAAGAAGTAAATAAGTTAGAGGATGTAATCGGTGAACTTGATATTTTATATATGACAAGAGTTCAGAGAGAACGTTTCTTTAACGAAGAAGATTATATTAGATTAAAAGATAGTTTTATTTTAGACAAGAAGAAAATGTCAATGGCAAAAGATGATATGCTTGTGCTTCATCCATTGCCTAGAGTAAATGAGATTTCAGTAGAAGTGGACAAGGATCCAAGAGCAGCATACTTTAAACAGGTACAATATGGCGTTTACGTTAGAATGGCATTAATATTAAAATTGTTGGAGGTAGAGGTATGATTAATGTAGATGAAATTTTTAACGGTTTTGTGTTAGATCATATTCAGGCAGGACGTTCAATGGCTATTTACCATTACCTTAACCTTGATGAACTTGACTGTCAGGTGGCAATTATCAAAAATGCCAGAAGCGGAAAAATGGGAAGAAAGGACATAATCAAAGTAGAAGGACCTCTTGATATTGTTGACTTTGATGTTTTAGGTTTCATTGATCATAATATTACAGTTGATATTATTAAAGATGGAAAATTAATTGAGAAGAGAGAACTTAAACTTCCTAAGAAGATTGTAAACGTACTTCACTGCAAGAACCCACGTTGTATCACTTCAATTGAACAGGAACTGGAACATGTTTTCGTATTAACAGATAAAGAAAACGGAACATACAGTTGCCAGTACTGCGAAGAAAAGCAGGGCAAGTTGTGGGAAAAATTATAGAACATTTAGAATGAGAATAAAGCCACTGTGCAGGAGCATGGTGGCTATTTCAAAATATACACTTTGAAATAGAGCTTACAAGTGAAATTTTACTCTTAACATTTTGCAAAATTCTAATATATTCTTTACTATGTATTCTTGACTTTAATATTATGTTTTTGTACAATTATGCAAATAGGCTTTTGCCTGAAAAATATTATCAATAAGGAGATTTATATGGGACCCAGTGACATAGCATTGCTATGTGTATTAGTAGTGTTACTTTTATTTTCGGCATTTTTTTCATCTGCCGAGACAGCTTTGACAACAGTTAACAAGATTAGACTTAGAACTCTTGTTGAGGAAGAAAATAAGAAAGCTATTGTTTTAAACAATGTGCTAAACAATTCAAGAAAGATGCTTAGCACGGTACTTATTGGAAATAACATTGTAAATATTGCCGCTTCATCAATTGCGACTATTTTTACACAAAGTCTTTTAAGTGACATATTTATCAGTGTAGGAGTTGGAATACTTACTTTGTTAATTATTATATTTGGTGAGATTGTTCCAAAAACAGTTGCATCAATGCACGCAGATGAAATGGCATTAAAATATGCCAAACCAATTAGTATTTTGATGTTTGTGCTTACACCGGTTATTTTTATTTTGAATATGTTTTCAAACATAATACTTAAGCTTTTTAGGGTAAAAGTAAACTTAAACTCAAAATCAATTACAGAAGATGAATTAAGAACTATTGTTGGTGTTAGTCAGGAAGAGGGTATTATAGAAGACGATGAATACGATATGATTACTAATGTGTTCGATTTTGGAGATGCCTGCGCAAAGGATATAATGATACCTAAGGTTGACATAACCATGGTGCCAATTGATACAACTTTTGAACAGTTATTAGATGTAATCAAAACAGACAAATATACAAGAATTCCTGTTTATAAGGAAGACACGGACAATATTGTTGGAATTATAAATATAAAAGATATGATTATTAATCAGGTGGATGCATCTAATTTTGATATTAAGAAGCTGATGCGTGAACCATATTATACTCACGAGAAAGAAGAATTAAATGATCTTCTTATTGAAATGAGAAATAATGAACCGGGAATGTGTATCGTTCTTGATGAGTATGGTCAGGCAGAAGGCCTTATAACTTTGGAAGATATTGTCGAAGAAATAATCGGCGATATTCATGACGAGTTTGACCAGGCGGAAGAATTGGCAGTTAGAAAAATCGGAGACAATGAATATATTGTTGAAGGTTCAATTAACTTAGATGATTTCAATGATGAATTGGGAACAGACATAGACTCAGAAGATTATGAATCACTTGGAGGATTGATAATTGAACATCTTGACAGATTGCCTAACAAGGGAGATAGTGTTAAGATATCAAATTGCAAACTTACAGTAATTAAGATGGATGAAAAGAGAATTGACCTTGTAAAAGTTCAGATTGATCCGGAAGTGGAAGAAACAGAAGATGAAGAAAAATCTGAAGATGAGGACAAAGAACAAAAATAGAAAAATTAAAAAAGTCCTGACAGGAAACTGCATTGGTTATTGCTGATGCAGTTCCTTTTTATTTTGATAGAAAAACTTTTTAGATACATAAAAATGTTGAATGAGAATTAAAAAACAATCGTAATTAATTTTGAAATTACTGAATAATATAGAATGAAAGTGTATTTTGCAGGTTTTTATGAAGAAAATAGCAGGCTTGATTTTAAAAGAATTATTAGTTCAAATTATTTTAAGCACAGTGCTTGTGGTGATTCTTGCATTTATTGTTTTTGAACTTTCTTTAGGAGATGGAATAATCAGAATTATGATTTTAGCAATTTATGGGATTTGTTCATTGGTAGGAGGCTTAATCCTTGGAAAAAATATACAAAAGAGAAAGTTTTTGTGGGGGCTTGTTGCGGGAGCAATTTATATAGGGTTAATTATGGGTATTTCCATTATAATAAGGGACGAAACAGGAGGTGGAGCAATTGGACTTGGCACAGGAGTAGCAGTAGCTTTAGGCTTTGGAACTTTTGGTGGAATGCTTGGGTAAATTCAATGAGGAAAACAGACCACAGAATATAGTAAAAAAACGTTTGAATTTGTACCATATTGTGTTATAATAGCGTAAGAATTGTGCAGATAGGCATAAAAGTATATTAATTTTGGAGGATAACTATGAAACATATTAAAACATTAACAGGAAAGACTTTAAAGGAAACTATGAAAAAAGGCGGTTGTGGTGAATGCCAGACATCATGTCAGTCAGCATGCAAGACATCCTGTACAGTAGGAAACCAGACTTGCGAAAATAAATAATTAAAAATTAAATAATTTTAACCGGAAAGAGCGCCATTGGCGCACTTTCTGCGTTATGGTAGGAGGATATTACAGTGATTCATCAGTATAAGAGTAATGGATACAATATTGTAATGGATGTTGAAAGTGGAGCGGTTCACGTAGTAGATGATGTTACATATGATGTTATTGCATTATTTGAAGATACAGAAATCTCAAAGATTGTTGAGCAGTTGTCAGATAAGTATGACAAGGCAGACATTGAAGAAGCAATTAGTGAGGTTAATCAATTAAAGGAAGATGGACAGCTGTTTACTCAAGATATTTATCAGCCTTTTATTGAAGAATTCAAAGATAAGAGACAGACAGTTGTAAAAGCGTTATGCTTACATATTGCCCACGACTGTAACCTTGCCTGCAAATATTGTTTTGCAGAAGAAGGTGAATATCATGGCAGAAGAGCCATGATGAGCTTTGAAGTCGGAAAGAAGGCTTTAGATTTCCTTGTGGCAAATTCAGGAAGCAGAGTAAATCTTGAGGTTGACTTCTTTGGTGGCGAACCATTAATGAACTGGGACGTTGTAAAGCAGTTAGTAGAATATGGCCGTTCACTTGAAGAATCTAACCATAAGAAATTTAGATTTACTTTGACAACTAATGGAGTGCTTTTAAATGACGAAATAATGGAATACCTTAATAAGGAAATGTCTAATGTTGTTTTGAGTCTTGATGGTCGTAAAGAAGTTAATGACAGAATGAGACCGTTTAGAACAGGAAAGGGAAGCTATGATTTAATAGTTCCTAAATTCCAAAAACTTGCAGAAAGCAGAAATCAGAGCAATTATTATGTCAGAGGTACATTTACAAGAGACAATTTAGATTTCTCAGAAGATGTAAAGCACTTTGCGGATTTGGGATTTAAGCAGATGTCAATCGAGCCGGTTGTAGGACCGGAAGAAGATCCTTATTCAATTAGAGAAGAGGATTTGCCAAAGATAATGGAAGAATATGACAAGTTAGCTTTGGAATATATTAAACGCGAGAAAGAAGGAAGAGGCTTTAATTTCTTCCACTTTATGATTGATTTAAATCAGGGACCTTGTGTTTACAAGAGATTATCAGGATGTGGTTCAGGTACAGAGTATTTGGCAGTAACACCTTGGGGTGATTTTTATCCATGTCACCAGTTCGTTGGAAATGAAGAGTTTTTAATGGGCAATGTTGATGAGGGCATAAAGAGAACTGACCTTGTAAAAACATTTGGAAACTGTAACGTATACTCAAAAGAGAAATGCAAAAATTGCTTTGCAAGATTTTATTGCAGTGGCGGTTGTGCAGCCAACTCATTTAATTTTCATGGAACAATCAATGATGCATATGAGATTGGATGTGAAATGGAAAGAAAGAGAGTAGAATGTTCAATTATGATTAAGGCAGCGTTAGCTGATAATGAGAAAGAGGTTTATTAAAAAAATGAAAATGAAAATGAACAAAACAAAGAGTATTATATGTTTTATAATCTCTATTGCAGTAGTCTTATTTTTAGGCTACGTTGTTATGTTCGGTGTAGGCGGACGTCATACAGGTAGTGCACAGAACGTAACACAGGGCTTGGACTTAATGGGTGGTACAAGCGTTAGTTATCAGGTTGATGATAGCAAGACTAAAAGTTTTACAGCAACTGATTTAGAAGACACAAGATTGAAACTTGAAAACAGAGTTCATACTTTCAGTAGTGAAGCAACAGCTTACAAAGAAGGTGACGATAGAATCACTGTTGATATTCCGGGTGAATATGATGCAGATGCAGTAGTAAAAGAACTTGGTAAGCCGGGAGCTTTATACTTCTGTACAGCAACAACAGACAAACCAACAGATGAACAGATTGATAATCACGAATATGTTAAGGTTGGAAACAACTATTACAAAGTTTGGTTATCAGGTAATGAAGTGGCAGACGCTAAGGGTGTTGCTTCAAAAAACAAGGATACAGGAAAGACAGAATATGTTGTAAATCTTGAATTTAATTCGAAAGGAACAAAAGCTTTCGGTGAAATGACAACTCAGTATGTTGGACAGTCATCATACATTATTTATAATGATGAGATTTTAAGTGCACCAAAAATTCAGTCAGTTATTACAGGTGGACAGGCTGAAATTAACGGACAGAAGAGTCTTAAGGAAGCTGAAGAATTAGCTTCAAACATTAGAATTGGTGCTTTAAAGGTAGAATTAAAGGAAATCAGTCATAAGGTTCAGAGTGCTCAGCTTGGTAGTGATGCATTATCAAAGAGTATTAAAGCCGGAATCATTGGTTTCATTATCATTATTTTGTTCTTGTTAATAGTTTATAGAATCCCGGGACTTGCTGCAGGACTTGCATTACTTACATATGTAGAATTAATGTTACTTGCATTAAATGGATTTGATTTAACACTTACATTGCCAGGTATTGCAGGTATTATCCTTAACATTGGTATGGCAGTTGATGCTAACGTTATTATTTACGCACGTATCAGAGAAGAAATTGCTGCCGGCAGAAGAACAGAAACAGCTATTAAGACAGGTTTCAAGAAAGCAGCCTCAGCTATTATCGATGGTAACATTACAACATTAATCGCAGCTTTGGTTCTTCTTTGGAAGGGTTCAGGTACAGTACAGGGATTTGCAACAACATTAGGAATTGGTATTTTAATTCAGTTGTTCACATCACTTGTTATTTCAAGAATATTTGTATGGATTCTTTACTATATGGGATTCCAGGCACCTAAGTTCTACGGAAAAGAAAAGACAAGAAAGAATATCAATTTTGTTGAAAAGAGAAAAGTATTCTTTGGAATCGCTATTGTTTGTATCGCAATTGGTATTGGTGGATTAATCTTTAACTCAGCTAACAACGGTGGTGCATTTAACTATAGTATTGAATTTAAGGGTGGTACATCTACAGAAATTCAGTTTAGTGAAAACTATACAATGGATGAATTTAACAGCAATGTTAAACCTGCAATTGAAAAATTATTAAATTCAACTGATATTCAGGCACAGAAAGATACTAACAAAGACGGACTTTTCACAATTAAGACTAGAAACTTCAAAGACAATGAATTTGAAGAAATGAAAGATATGCTTGTAAAAGATTACAAGGCAGTAGATGACAAACAGAACTTTACTAATACTAAGATTTCAGATACAGTAAGTAAGGAAATGAGAAGTGATGCAGTAGTCGCAACAGTTCTTGCCACGATCTGTATGTTATTCTACATTTGGATTAGATTTAAGAACATCCATTTCGCTCTTGCAGCTGTTATGGCATTAATCCACGACGTACTTATAGTTATCGGATTCTATGCATTATCAAGAGTTACAGTTGGTACAACATTTATTGCATGTATGCTTACAATCGTAGGTTACTCAATTAATGCTACAATCGTAATCTTTGACAGAATTAGAGAAAACAAGGCAGCTATGAAGCGTGATGACAAGATGATTGAAATAGTTGACAGAAGTATTACACAGACACTTACAAGAAGTATCTATACAACTTTAACAACATTCGTAATGGTATTTATGATTTTCATCATGGGTGTTTCATCAATTAGAGAATTTACATTACCACTTATGACAGGTATGATTGCCGGTGCATTCTCATCTGTATTCATTACAGGTTCATTATGGTATGTTTTAAAAGGAAAGAAATCTGATAAATAATAATTGTTAGATTTTAGGAAGCGGTATTGCCATTGGTGATACCGTTTCTTAATCTTATGGAGAAACTATGAAAGAAAGATGGTATCTGCAAACAAAAAAAGCAGATTTCAATGAAATAAGCAGAAAATTTAACATTAGTCCCATTCTGGCAAGATTACTTAGAAACAGGAATGTTATAGGTGATGAAAATATTAAGAAATATCTTTCTCCCGACATTGAAAGACTAAGTTCACCATGGATGTTTAAAGATATGGATAAAGCAGTTGATATTTTAAAAATCAAAATTGCTGCCGGAAACAGAATAAGAGTTATTTGTGATTATGATGTGGATGGTGTCTGCTCAGGGTATATTTTGTATAGATCACTTAAAAAGCTTGGAGCAGTAGTTGATGTTGTTGTACCTCACAGAATAGAAGATGGCTATGGTATTAACGAGAATCTTATAAAAAAAGCTTTCGACCAGGGAATAGATACAATTTTGACCTGTGACAACGGAATTGCCGCATATAATCAGGTTGAATATGCTAAAAGCCTTGGAATGACAATAATTGTAACAGACCATCACGAAGTTCCATATACGGAAACAGAACAGGGGCGAGAATATATTATTCCAAAAGCTGATGCAGTAATTAATCACAAACAGAAAGATTGTGGATACCCTTTTAAGGAATTGTGTGGGGCAATGGTTGCCTTTCAACTAATTTCAGCACTGACAGAGTCCTATGGCATATCAAAAAGAGACGTTTACCGGTTACTTCCATATGCTGCTTTGGCAACTATATGTGACGTAGTTGAACTTCAGGGCGAAAACAGAATGGTTGTTCAATATGGGCTTAAAATGATAAAGAACTGCAAAGATGTTGGCTTAAATGCATTAATAGATGCCTGCAAAATAGACAAGAACAACATTGACTCATACCATATAGGGTTTGTTTTGGGACCGTGCATAAATGCCAGTGGCCGACTTGATACAGCTAAGAAAGCCATGGAACTTTTAAGTGAAACGAATAAGGAAAAAGCTGATATTCTTGCCACGTCATTAAAAGAATTAAATGACGAAAGAAAAGCTATGACTGAAGAAGGAACAAAAAAAGCAATTGAAATAGCAAAAGACTATGATGACAATGTTTTGGTAATATATTTAAAAGATTGTCACGAAAGTATAGCCGGAATTATTGCAGGAAGAGTTAGAGAAAGGTGTAATAAGCCGGTAATAGTTCTGACGGATGCCAAAGATTGTGTGAAAGGCTCAGGAAGATCTATTGAGGAATATGATATGTATGAAGAACTTTGCAAGGTTAAGGATTTGTTTCTTAAGTTTGGTGGCCACAAAATGGCTGCAGGTGTGTCTCTTCCAAAAGAAAACATAGAACTTCTCAGAAAAAGATTAAACGAGAACAGTACTTTGACGGAAGATGATTTATGCCTTAAAGTCTGGATAGACATGCAGCTTCCAATTGAGTATATTTCAATGAATCTTGTTGAAGAATTAAAAACACTTGCACCTTTTGGAAAAGGAAACGAGAAGCCTATTTTTGCAGACAAAAACTTAAAAATTAAAAAACTTCAAATATTGGGAAAAGCCGGAAATGTGCTGAAATTGACAATTGAAAACAGTACAAATTACAGAATGACGGCTATAATGTTTGACAGAACTCAAGAATTTATGGGATTTATTAAGGAAAAATTTGGACAGGAAGAGATTAATAAAGCTTTACTTGGTCAAAATAATGCAATTACATTTATGGCAACCTTTTATCCTACAATAAATGAGTTTAGAGGTAACATAGATTTACAAATAGTTATTGATAGATTTTGCTAATAAGGGTAAAATACTTCTATATACCTAAAGTGTGTATAAAACATACTTTTTTAAAAATATATAATAATTAAAGAAGCCATATACATTAGGAGGAAAAAATGAGCACAGTAGAAAAGTACATTAGAAGCATTCCTGATTTTCCAAAACAGGGAATTATTTTCAGAGACATTACAACAGTAACACAGGATCCTGAAGGATTACAGTTAGCCATTAAAAGTATGGAAGATAAGATTAAGGACAAAGATTTTGATGTTATAGTTGGTCTTGAAGCAAGAGGATTTATGTTTGGTACACCTATTGCATTTGACATGAAAAAGGCATTTGTTCCAATTAGAAAGAAAGGAAAGCTTCCATGGAAAACAATTTCAGAATCATATGATTTGGAATATGGAAGTGCTGAAATAGAAATTCATACTGATGCCATTAAAGAAGGACAGAAAGTAGTTATAGTAGATGATTTAATAGCTACAGGTGGAACAGTTAAGGCAGCAATCAACTTAGTTGAGCGTTTAGGCGGAGAAGTTGTTTCATGTTTATTCTTAACTGAATTGGCAGGACTTAACGGAAGAAAGGCTCTTGAAGGATATAATGTAGAGTCAGTTGTAGTTTACGAAGGTAAATAATTTTTTGATGGAGATACTCTATGGGCGAAAAAAACAACATTAACGTAAAAATTGAAAATCATGGTGTTATACCGAAAGAAGAAGAACATGCTACACCGGAGGAATTGTATAGCAGACTTATAGACAAGATTAAAAGATATCATCCTTCAGCAGGTGATTTGAGTGCAATTGACAAAGCTTACAATTTCGCAAAGAAATCTCACGGTGACCAGAAACGTAAATCAGGTGAGCCTTATATAATTCACCCTATTCACACTGCACTGATTCTTGCTGATCTTGAATTGGATAAAGAATCAATTATGGCAGGATTGCTTCACGATGTAATGGAAGATACAAAAGTTACAAGGGAGCAGATGATTAGCGAGTTTGGAGAGGAAGTAACAGACTTAGTTGATGGTGTTACAAAACTTACAAAATTAGACTATGATGCTGACAAAGTAGAAAAGCAGGCAGAAAATCTTAGAAAGATGTTTCTTGCCATGGCAAAGGATATTCGTGTAATTCTTATAAAACTTGCCGACAGACTTCATAATATGAGAACTTTGCAGTATATGACACCTGAGAAGCAGAAAGAAAAGTCAAAGGAAACAATGGAGATTTATGCTCCAATTGCAGACCGTCTTGGTATTTCTAAGATTAAGATAGAGTTAGACGATTTGGCCCTTAGATATTTAGAACCTGAGAAATATAAAGATTTGGTAGATGGTGTTCATTTAAGACTTGAACATAGAGAAGAATTTATGAGCCAGCTTATAGCTGAAGTTGCCGGATATATTGAGAAGGCAGGAATTAAAGCTACAATAGATGGACGTGTAAAACATTATTTCAGTATTTATAAGAAGATGGTTAACCAGCACAAAACATTAGACCAGATTTATGATGTTTTTGCCATTCGTATTATTGTTGACACAGTAATGGAATGTTATGGTGCATTGGGCGTTATCCACGAGAAATATACTCCTGTACCGGGAAGATTTAAGGATTATATTGCGATGCCTAAGCAGAATATGTACCAGTCACTTCATACAACATTAATCGGACCTAACGGTCAGCCGTTTGAAATCCAGATTCGTACAATGGAAATGCACAAAACAGCAGAATATGGTATCGCTGCCCATTGGAAATACAAAGAAAACATAACAGGTGAAGGTGACAATGAGGAACAGAAGATTAGTTGGTTAAGACAGATTCTTGAATGGCAGAGAGACTTGTCTGATAATCACGAGTTTCTTAACCTTCTCAAAGATGACCTTAATATGTTCTCTGAGAATGTATATTGCTTCACACCTAATGGAGACCTTAAGAGTCTACCTAATGGTTCAACACCAATTGATTTTGCTTACAGTATTCATAGTGCAGTAGGTAACAAGATGGTTGGTGCCAGAGTAAACGGAAAGATGGTAAATATTGATTATAAGATTCAGAACGGTGATCAGGTAGAAGTTGTAACATCTAACAATTCTAACGGACCAAGTATGGACTGGCTTAAGATTGTTAAAAGTACACAGGCAAAGAACAAGATTAATCAATGGTTTAAGTTACAGAATAAAGAAGAAAATATTATTAAAGGTAAGGAACTTATAGATAAATATTGTAAGTCTAAAGGCATTGTATTGCAGGATATTTTAAAACCTGAATATATGGAAAAAGTAAGACTTAAATATAGCTATAAGGATTGGAACTCTTTAGTTGCATCCGTAGGTCACGGTGGACTTAAAGAAGGACAGATTGTAAATAAGCTTGTTGAGGAATACAACAAGACCCATAGAAAAGAAATAACAGATCAGGATGTTCTTAATTCAACAATAGGCGAAAAGGCTGAAAATAAGACACATACATCAAAGAGTGGAATTATTGTCGAAGGTATGGATGATGTGGCAGTTAGATTTTCTAAATGCTGTAGCCCTGTTCCCGGTGATGAAATTATTGGTTTTGTTACAAGAGGACGTGGTGTGTCAATTCATAGAACAGACTGTATTAATATAATTAATCTTCCTGATTTTGAAAGAGGAAGACTTATTGAGGCAAGCTGGGCTGCTGATGAAGGAAAGCAGGACGGCAAATATATGACAGAGATTGTTATATATGCTCACAACAGAGTAGGTATTTTAACAGACCTTTCTAAAATATTTACAGAGAAAAACATTGATGTTAACAGTATTAACAGTAGAACAAGTAAGTCTGAAATAGCCACAATATCTATGTCATTTGCAATTCAGGGAACTGAAGAACTTAACAGTCTTATTTCAAGAATAAGACAGATTGACAGCATTATTGATATTGAAAGAACAACAGGCTGACAATTTTAAATAAAAAGTCAAAACATTAACAGATATGTACAGAAATAAAATTGAAATGGAGAATATATGGGAAAGATTGAAATTAGAAATCTTTTAGTTAGCGAGTGCTACACTAATTGTTATTTATGTAAAAATAAAGAAACAGGCGAAGGGTTTATAGTTGATCCGGGTGAAAACGAACTTAAAATTTCCGTAAATATTTCAAAAATGGAAATGAAACCTGTAGCAATTATTTTAACACACGGTCATTATGACCACATTGGTGCCGTAAATGCTTTAAAGGAAAGATACGGAATTAAGGTTTATGTATCAGAAGCTGAAAAAGAGTTAATTGGAGATAAAAAAATGAATCTTTCTTCATATTTTGATTCACCAATGACAATTGAAGCAGATGAGTTCTTAAAAGACGGACAGAAGATTACATTGGCAGGAATTAATATGACATTTATTGCAACACCGGGACATACACCAGGCAGCGGATGTTATTATTTGGAAGACAATGAAATCTTATTTAGCGGTGATACATTATTCCACGGAAGCAGAGGAAGAACAGATTTTCCGGGTGGAAGCGAATCTGAAATAATGAAATCAATTAGAGAAAAATTATTAAAGAAACTTCCTGATGAAACAGCAGTTTTACCGGGACATAATGACAGCACAACAATAGGAACAGAGAAGGTATATTATTAATGATTGATATTCAGATAGTACCGGAAGAATTTCAATATGATGTACAATCCATGGTTCAGGCTTTTTATATGGGACATCCATTTAAGATTAACAGTCAGGTTCAGGATTACTATAGAATTTTAAAAGTTGTTTATGAAGAAAACAGAATAAATATAATATTGTCAGACAATGAAAAAAAGCTTTTTGAAGAACATTATGAAATAGACTGCAGTGGTATTGTTAACCACTGCGATTTATCTAAAACTCATAGAACAGAGTTAAAGAATGTTTTAAAAAAGCTTTTGTACAGTGTTATGTCAAAGGATACAGGCAAGGAATTGCCTTGGGGCAATCTAACGGGAATACGACCTGCCAAAATTCCAGGAATGTTGTTTGAACAGGGAATGAGAGAAGAGCAGGTCCGAAAGACAATGAAGGAAACTTATTTGATTTCAGATGAAAAGCTTAACCTTGCAATTGACATTTCAAGAAGGGAAAGCAGAATATTATCAGATATTAATTATAAAGAAGGATACAGTCTTTATGTTGGAATTCCTTTTTGCCCAACTACATGCCTTTATTGTTCGTTTACATCTTATCCTATATCAATGTACAAGGATAAGGTTGACAGTTATGTAGACAGCGTCATAAAAGAGATTAAATTCTTAGGTGAGCAATTAAAAGGTCGTGAACTTAACACGGTATATATTGGAGGAGGAACTCCTACAACATTGGAACCTGATCAGATGGATAGGTTGATTACAAGTCTTAAGGAGAATTTTGATTTTAGCACAGTAAGAGAGTTTACTGTTGAAGCGGGACGACCTGACAGTATTACTGAAGAAAAGCTTAAAACATTAAAGAAACATAATGTTTCAAGAATTTCAATTAATCCCCAGACGATGAATCAGAAAACTTTAGATATTATTGGAAGACGACATACTGTAGAACAGGTTAAGGAAGCGTTTAAGCTTGCAAGACAGTGTGGCTTTAATAATATAAATATGGACTTTATTCTTGGACTTCCACAAGAAGATGAAAAAATGGTAAGATATTCTATGGAAGAGGCAAAGAAACTTAGTCCGGAAGGAATAACCGTACATTCTCTTGCATTAAAGAGAGCAGCACGTCTAAATATTATGAAAGATAAATATTCTGACATGCATATGGAAAATAGTTCTGAACTTATGAAAGTTACAGAAAAGTATTCAGAAGAGATGAATATGAAACCTTATTATCTATATAGACAGAAGAATATGGCAGGTAATCAGGAAAATGTAGGATATTCTATTGAAGGTTGTGAAGGTCTTTACAATATTCTTATGATGGGTGACTTTCAGGATGTATGGGCCGTTGGAGCAGGAGCGGTTACTAAGCTTTTGTCACCGGATAGAAAAGAGGGCAAAAGAATAGATACTGTAAAGAATGTAGACCAATATATTGAAAGAATTGACGAAATGATTGAAAGAAAAAGAAAATACTTTCAATCTATGGGTTGTTAAAAATAAAAAACAATAGTAAAATTTATGGTTGTGAGAAAAATAATAAGGAGACATAGAAAATGGCATTAAGCAAGAAACCTGTTACAGGAATGAAAGATATTCTTCCTGAAGAGATGAAAATAAGAAATTATGTGCAGAATGTAATTAAAGATACATATAAGGCTTTCGGTTTTACACAGATTGAAACACCTTGTGTAGAAAATATTTCTAACCTTACTAATAAGCAGGGTGGAGAAAACGAAAAGTTAATTTTTAAGATTTTAAAAAGAGGCGAGAAGCTTAATCTTGAAACAGCACAGACAGATATGGATGTTGTTGACAACGGGTTAAGATATGACTTAACAGTTCCTCTTGTAAGATATTATTCAAATAATGCCAATAACTTGCCATCACCTTTTAAGGCTTTACAGATGGGGAGTGTTTGGAGAGCTGACAGACCACAGAGAGGTCGTTACCGTCAGTTTATGCAGTGTGATATTGATATTCTTGGAGATCCAAGTAACCTGGCAGAAATCGAATTGATTCTTGCAACTACAACAACACTTGGAAAGCTTGGATTTAAGAATTTCCAGATTAGAATTAACGAGAGAAGAATATTAAAGGCTATGGCTGCTTACAGTGGTTTCCCTGAAGAAAGCTATGACAGCGTATTTATTATTCTTGACAAGATGGACAAGATTGGTCTTGAAGGAGTTAAGGAAGAACTTATTAAATATGAATTTTCTGAAGAATCAGTAAATAAGTACGTTTCTTTATTTAAAGAAATTGAACAGCAGGCTAATCCTATTGATTATTTGGCTGAAAAGCTTGGTGATTATATGGAAGATGATGTTAAGCAGTGGATGAACGAGATTATTGAAAGTGTTAAGGCTACGAAGTCATCTGATTTTGAAATTGTATTTGATCCTACTTTAGTTAGAGGTATGTCATATTATACAGGAACAATTTTTGAAATTGCAATTCCTGAATTTGGTGGAAGCTGCGGTGGCGGCGGAAGATACGATAAGATGGTTGGAAAATTTATTGGACATGATGTTCCTGCCTGTGGTTTTTCAATTGGTTTTGAACGTATTGTTTTATTATTAATGGAACAGGGCTTTAAGATTCCTGAAGAATACAATAAGGTTGCTTATCTTATTGAAAAAGGTGTTAAGGAAGATGCACTTTGTGATGTTATTGCACAGGCTCAGGAAGAAAGAAAGAATGGTACTCAGGTTCTTGTAACAAGAATGAATAAGAATAAAAAGTTCCAGAAAGAACAGTTAAAAGAGCAGGGTTATGAAGAATTCAAAGAATTCTATAAGAACCCATTAAAATAATATATTTTATTTCACAGTGGATGAATTAGGAGGAAGAATTATGGCAGAGTCAATGCAGGGACTTCATAGAAGTCACAGATGTACAGAAGTATCTAATAAGAATATTGGTGAAACTGTAACTGTAATGGGATGGGTCCAGAAAAGAAGAAATTTAGGAAGCTTGATTTTTATAGATTTAAGAGATCGTTCAGGTCTTTTACAGTTAGTTTTTGATGAAAACGATGGTGAAGTTTTTGAAAAAGCTAAAAATCTTAGAAGCGAATTTGTTATTGCAGCAGAAGGTGTTGTTAGACAGCGTAGTGGTGCAGTTAATGAAAATATGGCAACAGGTGATATTGAAGTAACTGTAAACACACTTAGAATTTTATCAGAAGCTGAAACACCTCCATTCCCTGTTGAAGAAGATGCTAATACTAGAGAAGAGTTAAGATTAAAATATAGATACCTTGATTTAAGAAAGCCTCATCTTCAGAGAAATCTTAAGATGAGAAGTGATATTACAACTTTTATTAGAAAGTTCATGTCAAATGAAGGATTTATTGAAATTGAAACTCCAACATTATGTAAGAGTACACCTGAAGGTGCGAGAGATTATTTAGTACCTAGTAGAGTACATCCGGGATGCTTCTATGCATTACCACAGTCTCCACAGTTATATAAGCAGTTGCTTATGTGCTCAGGTTTTGACAGATATATTCAGATTGCAAAATGTTACAGAGATGAAGATTTAAGAGCTGACAGACAGCCTGAATTTACACAGGTTGATATGGAACTTTCTTTTGTAGATGTTGATGATGTAATCGATGTTAATGAAAGATTATTAAAGGCATTATTTAAGGAAATTCTTGATGTTGATGTTCAGTTACCAATTCAGAGAATGACATGGATTGAATCTATGAACAGATATGGTTCAGATAAGCCTGATACACGTTTTGGAATGGAACTTATTGACGTAACAGACGTTGTTAAAGGTTGTGGCTTTGGTGTATTTACAGGAGCAATCGAAAACGGCGGTTCTGTAAGAGGTCTTAATGTTAAGGGACAGGGCGCAATGCCAAGAAAGAAGATTGATAAGTTAGTTGATTCTGCAAAGGGCAACGGAGCAAAAGGTCTTGCATATATTGCAATGCATGAAGATGGAACAATTAAGTCATCATTTGCTAAGTTTATGACAGATGAGGAAATGGATAACCTTATTAAGGCTATGGATGGTCAGCCAGGCGATTTATTAGTATTTGCTGCTGACAAAAACAAGATTGTTTGGAACGTTCTTGGTGCACTTAGATTAGAATTAGCTGAACAGTTAGATTTAATTGATAAGAGCAAATTTAACTTCTTATGGGTAGTAGAATTCCCACAGTTTGAATGGTCAGATGAACAGAACAGATTCCTTGCAATGCATCATCCATTTACAATGCCTATGGATGAAGACTTGGATTATATTGAATCTGATCCGGGCAGAGTTAGGGCAAAGGCTTACGATATCGTACTTAATGGTTCAGAAATCGGTGGCGGCAGTGTTAGAATCCATCAGGCAGACGTTCAGGAAAGAATGCTTAGAGCATTAGGTTTTACAACAGAAGCAGCTCACGAACAGTTTGGATTCTTATTAGATGCATTTAAGTATGGTGTTCCACCACACGCAGGACTTGCATACGGACTTGACAGACTTGTAATGCATATGACAGGTGAAGACAACATTCGTGAAGTAATTGCATTCCCTAAGGTTAAAGATGCATCATGCTTAATGACAGAAGCACCAACAGCTGTAGATGCAAAACAGTTAGAAGAATTATCAATTGAAACAATTGATGTTGAAGAAGAAGAAAAATAAATAATGAGAGATGTGAAGAAATAGAAACGATTATAGGAATATATAATGGTTGGCAAGGATTCACATAGCTTAATACAAAGATAAAAGGCTGCTCAGTTGGGCAGCCTTTTGTGATGCTAGTTTAATCTTAGTCGTCTTATTTGCTCTTGCATACTGCCAACGTAGTTTGAAAGCTCATTGTATTTGTTGTTTAATTTCTCAACATCTCTTTTTAAGATATTGTAGTTGTATACAAGTTCTTTGTATGAATTTGAATTATATGAGGCGTTATAAGCTTTATAATTGTTAGTAGTGTTGTTGTTAGGCAGATTATTTCTAGGAGTATTAGGAATTGAAGTATTGTTATTTGAGCTATTATTATTTGATACATTGTAGCTTGAAGTGTTATAGTTTGTAGAATTATTTCTTAAAGAATTTTCACTCCCGGAAGTAGCATTAGTCATATTATTCAGAGAAAGATTAATTTCCTGTTTACAAACCACATTAAAATTTAAGTCGATTTCATAAAGTGTATTGTCAGTTGTAACAAAAATGCAATTATTATGTACAAAAGCAGAGATATGATTTGAGCCGGATATGTTTTCGACAATACAATGTTTCTCGGTAAGATTGTCTGAACAAACTCCCATAAGTGAATTATCCAAATAAAAAACATATAATTTATTGTTGAAAACAAGTGTTGCACAAGATGTTTTAAGGCAAAGAACTTCTTGAAAACTATTTTGTGTTACTTGGGTAAGGACGAATGAATTATCTACAGAGTAGTAGGAAACAAGTGGAGAATTGACTGAATAAACATTAAAGTCTTTTTTGAAATCTTTAAAAACATAGCCCTTTGAAAAAACACGACCGTTGGCTATCAGGTAAGATTTGATTTGCCGTGCTGACTGCTCGAAAATCATTGGTTGGCCGTTTTCTAATTCTATAATATGATACATAAAAACCTCCCACATTAGTTGCTATAAAAGTCATATAACAAAATATGCAGGAGGTTTAAAAATTATTTCATAAAACGTTAGGTTTAAAGTACTATTATATGTACAAAATGAATTAAACCTAAAGAGCTATTTATTATAAAAGGCTTAGATTTAAAGTATTATTCGCTATACAAATCAATTACATCTAAAGCGCTATCCACAATATGAATAGGAATATCCTTTAAAGAATCATTTGGATATTTTAAATCAGGAATGCAGATAACAGGAATGCCAGCTGCGTGTGCTGCTCGGATTCCGTTTTCTGAATCCTCAAAAATAACAGCTTCATCTTTGTTAAAAGGTGTCTTTCCAAGGGCTTTTAAGAAAATTTCCGGATTAGGTTTTGAATTTTTTACCTGGTCTCCACCAATAATATGTTTAAAATAATCACGAATACCGGCTATATTTAAATATTTTTCAACCATAGGAGTTACTGTTGAAGAGGCAACACAACAAATTGTTCCGTTTTCCTTAAAAAACTCCAATAATTCGGGAATGCCTTTCATAATTTCCAAACCGTTTTCTTCAACATCATTTGCAACTAATTCACGAGTTTCCTTAAATATCTGTTCGGTAGAAAAATCTTCGCCAAAGATTTTCTTGTGAACTTCTTTAACAGAAGCAAATGAGAGCCCTAATGTTTGGGTAAAATCTTCAATTCTTGAAGGATAGCCATATTTCTTATGAACCATGCTTTCAAACTTGAAAAACTGACGCTCAGTATTAAAAATCAATCCATCCATATCAAAAATTGCAGCAAGAATCTGACGCGGGGTTGACATTACAACCTCTCCTTTAGAGCATTATATGTAAGGTATTAAGCCGTGCTTATGATTAAGCGCCTATCATATCGCCTTTAAAGAATGGGCGAAAACAGATATCTACAGGTAAACTAAGTGAAACGACGCGTCTTAATCAAGGAGAACTCATGACGTATCAACAAGCTGGACGCATTGCTGTTTTGAAAAGGATTTTGGGTTGGGTGATTTTTATACCTGCATTGATCTCTACATTGATTTCTTTGCTGAAATTTATGAATACCCGGCAGGAAAACCAGGAAGGCATTAATGCGGTCATGCTCGACTTTACTCATGTCATGATCGATATGATGCAGGCGAATACGCCTTTTTTGAAT